>Ga0209158_1000003_pt1 | contig 209160 bp, 183 predicted proteins | sample GraSoiAngelo_140_FD_185897 | JGI IMG/M metagenome (GOLD analysis project Ga0209158, IMG submission 185897) | Grasslands soil microbial communities from the Angelo Coastal Reserve, California, USA - 14_0929_12_30cm (SPAdes) (version 2) | ecosystem: Environmental > Terrestrial > Soil >...
GCGACTTCGGCGCCACCTGGAGCTGGGAACCCATCACCGCCAACTCGACCATGGACAACCTGCGACCCATCATCCCCAGGTGGAAGGACCCTCGGACGGCGCTCGTGTGGATGCGGGGGAGCTACAAGAACAACCACGGGGAGTGGACGACGGCGGTGGTGGCGACCATCCTGCCGCCCTCACCCCGGGAAGGAGCCGGTCGATGACGACGCGTCGCGAATTCTTGGGCACATCCGCCGCACTGCTCGTTGCCCGCTACACGCGCCTGGTGTCCAGCCAGGCCCGTCTACCCCTCGGCTTCTCGACGCTGGGGTGCCCGCAGTGGAGCTGGTCGCAGATCCTCGACTTCGCAGCGGCGCACGGCTACGCCGCCGTCGAGCTGCGCGGGATACTGAAAGAGCTGGATCTCACGAAGGTCCCGGAGCTGACGGGCGAGCACGTGAGCGAGGCGAAGCGGCAGCTCGCGGCGCGCGGGCTCGTCGTGTCCTGCCTCGGCGCGTCGGCGCACATGCACGAGATGGACCCCGTCAAGCACGCCGCGCAGCTCGACGAGGCGCGCCGCTTCATCGATCTGGCCGACGCACTCGGCGCTCCCTACGTGCGGGTGTTCGGGAACGAGTACGTGGCAGGCGTGCCGCGCGCCGAGATGCTCGCGCACATCGCCGGCGCGCTACGCGAGCTCGGCGACTATGCCCGCCGCACGGGCGTCACCGTGGTCATCGAATCCCACGGCGACTTCACCGATTCGCCGGCGCTGCTCGACATCCTCACGAAGGCCGACTCACCGAACGTGGCGCTGCTCTGGGACGCGCACCACACGTTCGTGTCGGGCAAGGAAGAGCCCGAGGACACGGTGCGGCAGCTGGGTCGTTACATCCGGCACGTGCATCTCAAGGACTCCGTCCCCGCGGCGACGGAGGGTGGTCGCCGGTACGTGCTGACGGGCACGGGCCAGGTACCGGTAAAGCGGCAGATCGAGGCGCTGGTGAAGCTGGGGTACCGCGGTTACTACAATTTCGAGTGGGAGAAGCGGTGGCATCCGGAGATCGAGGAGCCCGAGGTGGCGTTCGCCCAGTTCGCGGAGGTGGCTGCGGGGTATCTGCGCGAAGCGCGACGCGAATGATCAATAATCAATGATCGATGATCATTGGACATTGATCATTGTTCATTGATCATTCGAAATCCCCTCCCACAGCCCCTGCAGGTACATCGCGCCCAAGGCGCGATCGTACAGTCCGTAGCCCGGCCGTCCCCGCTCGCCCCAGATCATCCGGCCGTGATCGGGACGCATCGGGCCGGTGAATCCGGTGTCGTGCAGCGCGCGCAACACCTCTCTCAGGTCCACACCGCCGCAGGCGGAGGGATGCGGCGTCTCGTGGAACTGGTGCTCGCCGGTGATGCGCACATTGCGGCAGTGGGCGAAGTGAATGCGCCCCATCTCGCCGAGCCGCCGGGCCATGGCGGGGAGATCATTGTCGGGTCGCGCGCCGAGCGACCCGGTGCAGAACGTCACGCCGTTCGCCGGGCGGTCGACAAGCCCCACGAGCCGCTCGAGGTCCGGGCCGCGGCAGATGATCCGCGGCAACCCGAAGATGGACCAGGGTGGATCGTCGGGATGGATCGCCATCCGAACGCGGGCTTCCTCGGCGACCGGCACCACGCGCTCGAGGAAGTAGGCTAAGTGGTCCCACAATCGCTCGGTGTCGACGTCGCGGTATGCGGCGAGGAGCGCCTGCAGCTCGCCGGGCCCGTACGTCGCGGCCCATCCCGGCAGGTCGCTGGTCCCGTGCGCTAGGTTCACGGCGCGGAGGGCGCGGTCGTCGTAAGCGAGCGCGGTGGAGCCGTCCGCCAGCGGCATCGCGAGCTCGGTGCGCATCCAGTCGAACACGGGCATGAAGTTGTAGCACAGGACGGGGATTCCGAGCTCCCCCATCGCCCGCACGCTCTCGCAGTAGTTCGCGATGAGCCGGTCACGGGTAGGTCGACCCAGCTTGATGTCCTCGTGCACGGGGATGCTTTCGACGACAGCAAGCGTGAGCCCGGCCGCATCGATGTCCCTGCCCAACCGCTCGAGCTGCTCGCGCGACCAGGGCGCGCCGACCGGAACGTCATACAGGGCGCTGACCACGCCTCGGATGCCGGGGATCTGACGGATATGTGCGAGCGGGATCGGATCGGCGGCGCCGAACCAGCGGAACGTCAGGTACACGCGTGCACTAACCGTTGGATGTCCTCGACGGTGGCGCGCCCGAAGTCCCCGGGGACGGCGAGCTTCAGGGCGCCCGCCGCGACCGCGAAGTCGAGCGCGGCGGCGGGCGTCTGCGCGCCGAGGAGCGCGGCGATCAGGCCGGCGGCAAAGCTGTCGCCTCCTCCGACGCGATCCACCACGCGCATCACGTGCCGCCGGCTCCGCGCAAGCGCGCGGGTGGCGGCGTCGTACAGCGTGGCGCTCCAGCCTTGCTCGCGCGCGCCGAGGATCTCCCGCTGCGTGATCGCGACGACACGACTACCGTAGCGCTCGGCAAGTAGCGGGCCGAGCGCGTCGCCCGTCGCATCGACGCCGAGCAGGGCACGCACAGCCTCACGGTTGCCGATCAAGACGTCGGCCTGGCGCACCAGCGGCTCGATCAATCCACGCGGATCCCGGCCTCGCCACAGCGCTTCCCGGTAGTTCAGGTCGAAGCTCACCGGCACCTGCCCCGCGCGGGCGCACGCCATGGCGCGTGCAAGCGCCGCGGCTGGCCCGTCCCCCAGCGCAGGCGTGATCCCGGTGGAGTGAAACCACGCCGCTCCAGCCAGCAGCGGCGCCCAGTCGATCTCGCTGGGATCGATTTGGGCGAGCGCCGAGCCCGCGCGGTCGTACACGACGCGCATGGAGCGCAGGTCCGCGCCCGGCTCCACGAAGTAGAGCCCGATCCGTATGCCGCCGCGCCGAATCGACGCGGTCCCGACGCCTTCGCGCTGGAGCGCAGCGAGCGCCGCATCGCCGAGCGGGCCTTCGGGCAGACGCGTTACATAGTCGGCCGTCAGACCCAGGTGGCTCAGCGCAACCGCGACGTTGGCCTCCGCCCCTCCGAAAAACGTGTGCAGCTCCGGCGACTCGAACAGTCGCTGCTCCCCCGGCGGGCTGAGCCGGAGCAGGAGCTCTCCGAAAGCGACCACGCGTGGCGCCCCAGCGGACAGACTCACGCGGGTGCTCCGGTGAGCGGCCCGCGGGCGCCAGCGACGCAGTCGACGAGCGCCCGGGCGCGCGCCGTCAGCTCCGCCCAGGCGCCTTCACCCTGAGCGACGAGCGACGCGCTGACGAGCGCGCTCCCGACGCTGACAGCCGCGGCGCCGGCGCGGATCCAGTCGCCTGCGTTCTCGAGCGACACCCCGCCGGACGGCACCACGCGCAGGATTGGCAGCGGGGCGAGCACTTCTCGCAAGTAGGGCGGGCCGACCGCGGACGCGGGGAACAGCTTCACTAGCGGTGCGCCGGCGCGCCACGCCTCCAGCAGCTCCGTCGGTGAAAACGCTCCGGGCAAACACGGGATGTGGTGGTCGCGACAGTAGCGAACGACGAAGCGATCGAACGCGGGGCTCACCACGAAACGCGCCCCGCGAGCGATGACGTCGCGGGCGGCCTTCACGTCGACCACTGTCCCCGCTCCGATCAAGCATCCCTTGAGTTCCGGGTCCGACGCGAGCCCGGCGATCGCCTCGAGCGCGCCCGGCGTCGTCAGCGTGATTTCCACGGCCGTCACGCCCCCCGCCGCGAGCGCGGCGGCCACGCCGCGGAGGCCGGTCGATTCGGGCAGCCGAACGACCGCGATCACGCCGCTCGCGAGCAAGGGGGGGGGCTCAGTCATGGGCGAGCGCTGCCTCGACACCCTCGTGCTCGAGGACGCGCATCCAGCGCGTCGTGGCTGCGACGAACTCCGGGAGCCGCGACGCTTCCGCGAGCGACTCGACCGGCAATCGCAGGAGCGCGAGGTGCGCGGCGCACGCGAGCGCGAGGCCCTCGGGTGGGCGGCCTCGCCGCTTCCCGAAGGCGACAATGAGGGGCACGACCCGAATCCGCATCTTGGTCTCCTGATGGGTCAGGATCACGCGCCACTCGTGATCGAGCCACGGGTTTCGGAAGCGCTCCACGACTGACAGCGCGAACTCCTGAGCCGCGTCGCCCGGCAGGTCGGTAGCGGGGATGATCTCGTCGAACAACACCCGGCGCAAGAACGCGCCCAGCTGCGCGTGCTCGACCGCCTCGCGAACCGTCCGCACGCCGGCCAGAAGCGCGAGCGGCGCCACTGCGGTGTGGGTCGCGTTCAGGAGGCGGAGCTTGCGCTCTTGGTAGAAGCCGATGTCGGGTGCGAACACCACCGACTCGGGCCTAACGTCGATGGGAAACGCCGTCCGCAGCGCAGGCGGGTCGGCCTCGATGGCCCAGAACGAGTACGGCTCCGTGACGGTGAGCAGGGCATCCGCGTAGCCCAGGCCGGCCTCGAGGGCCGCGCGCTGGTCGGGGGGAGGAGCGCCGGGCGTAATGCGATCCACGAGCGAAGAACAAAACCGGACGCGGGCGGAGCGCCATGCGCGGAATTCTTCGCTTTGCGGTCCTTCCCGCGCCACTTCATCCACCATCGCGGCGAGCTGCCGTCCGTTGTCGGGGATCAGCTCAGTAGGAATCACGAAGAGCGTGGGGCCGTCGGGCAGGCGCTCGAAGCGGGCGCGCAGCACGTCGGTCAGCCGAGCGGGGAAGCCCGAGTCTAGCCGGAAGCCAGACTCGGTCACGTTGCTCACGATCACCTGGAGCTCCGGCCGCGCGGCCACCTCGCGCACCGCGTCCCACTCGCCGTCGGCGACGAGCGCGCGCGAGATCGACCCGATCAGGCGGGTCCGCTCGACGCGCTCGCCGCTCGACAGACCGCGTTCCAGCAGAGTGAACAGGCCGTCTTGCTCGTTCATCGCCCGTGCCCTTCCTTGCGGCGTGCTTTGCACGACCACAATCCGGCCGTTGAACGCGCCCGCGCGGTTGGCCGCGTCGACGGATGCGGCGCACAGGGCGCGCAGCAACACGCCGGTGCCGAACTGGAGCACGCGCTCTGGAAGCTCCCGCCGGCGGTACGCGCTCTCCGGCCAGTGGGCGTGACTCAGACTGGGAAGGATCCTCGCCTCGCATCTCGTGGGTCGGTGGATAAGCTGCGCGCAAACGCAGCGGACGCAAAGGTCGCGCGAACATCTTTCCCGTCGCCCGCGTATCAGATATACACACCAACCTGGCAGGCTTTATGCTCCAGATGCGCCTCCTCTCCGTCGCCGCCCTGCTAGCCGCCTTGGCGTGCGTCAGTGCCGACATTCTAGTGCTCGATCCATCCGTACGACCCCAGACCAGTCCCCAGTCGATTCGGTTGATTGCACAGGAGCCCGCTCGACCGTATGTGGTGGTTGCGATCGTATCTGCGCGCGGGGACATCGAATCAGCTCGCAATCGACTCGTTAGAGAGGCGGCAAAGCTCGGCGGCCACGCCGTCCTCCTCGACAATGGCTCATTGACCCGCATTGGCGGCGACAAGAGCACCGCCCAGCAAATCACCGGCAAAGTCATCGTCTACAGTGACTCGACGCGGACGAATTAGAGGCATTCACGTCGCCACCTAGTCTCGCGCGGCTCCGGAAGTTCGCGTACGTGCTGGATGGACTCGGCCTCGATCCGATCCTCGGCTTGATTCCCGGTATCGGCGATGCGGCTGGAGCCGTTCTCGCCGCGTGGATTCTCCTGGAAGCATTTCGCATGGGTGCCTCGCGAGCCACTTTGGTCCGGATGGCCGGCAATGTGGCGCTCGACGCCGGACTCGGCGCGATTCCCGTCCTCGGAGATATCTTCGACTTCGCATGGAAAGCCAATTTTCGGAACGTGACGCTGCTCGAGCGGCATCTGGCGGGGCCAGCGCAGGCGAGACGCGCGGACCGCTCATTCGTTTTGCTCGTGATTTCTGGCGTGCTTGCGCTGGCGCTCGGGCTGCTCGCGTTTGGGATCGTGCTGACGCGCTGGGTCTTGCGCGCACTGGGCGGCGCATGAGAGGCAAGGCGCGCTCGGAGCCTTTCCCACCCATCGTCGCAGCACTCGCCGACCGCTATGCCGTCGAGCGGGAGCTGGGGCGCGGGGGAATGGCGACGGTGTACCTCGCCGAAGAGAAGAAGCACGGGCGAAAGGTCGCGATCAAAGTCCTGCGACCCGAAATCACGGCCGGCCTCGGCCCCGATCGTTTTTTGCGCGAGATCGGCATTGCTGCCCAATTGGCTCACCCGCACATCGTCCCTCTGATCGACTCTGGCGAAGCCGCTGGACTGCTCTATTACGTGCAGCCCCACGTCCCTGGAGGATCGCTGCGCGAGCGTCTGACCGAGACGCGGCAGCTGCCGCTGAAAGACGCGTTGCGCATCGCGCAGGAAGTCGGCGCCGGTCTCGATTTCGCGCACCGCCAGGGGTTCGTGCATCGCGACGTGAAGCCGGAGAACATTCTCTTCGCCGATGGGCACGCGCTGCTCGCGGACTTCGGCGTAGCGCGCGCCTGCTGCGACGCCGAGGAGGAAGCGGACGACAACGGCGCGATGGCGACGGAAGTCGGACTCGCGGTCGGTACGCCTGAGTACATGAGTCCCGAGCAGGCGAGCGGGGAGGCCGATCTCAGCGCGGCAAGCGACGTCTACAGCCTCGCCTGCGTCGTCTACGAGATGCTCGCCGGCGAGCCGCCATTCCACGGCTCCGGCGCCCGTGCCGTGATGGCCAAGCAGGTGACCGAGACGCCGCGGCCGCTGCGCGGCCTGCGGCCAGAAGTCCCGATGTCCCTCGAGCGCGCCGTTGCCCGCGCGCTCGAGAAGAATCCCGCCCAACGCACCGCAAGTGCCGCCGATTTCGTCGCCCAGCTCCTGGCACCACCCGACAGCGCGCTGCTCCGCAGCCCCGCGGTCACGCGCTCGATCGCGGTGCTGCCCTTCATCAATGCCAGCCCGGACCCCGACAATGAATACCTGAGCGATGGCATCACCGATGAGCTGATCGACGCGCTCGTCAAGGTCACTGGCCTGCGCGTCGCCTCGCGGACGTCCGTGTTCGCGCTGAAGGGAAAGCCGCTCGACGTCCGAGCCGTGGGGGCGCTGCTCGGGACCGCTGTGGTCCTCGAGGGAACGGTGCGCAAGGCGGGAGACCGGCTGCGCATCACCGCCCAGCTCACATCCACCGAAGATGGCCGGCTCCTCTGGTCGCAGCGCTACGATCGCCAGCTCGTGGACGTGTTGGCGATTCAGGATGAGATCGCCGCGACGATCGTCAATACGTTGCGCGCGACGATGTTCGCCGACTTGTCCGAGCCGATCGCGCGGCGCTACACCGAAAACATCCAGGCGTATGGCCTCTATCTCAAAGGCCGATACGAGTGGAACAAGCGTACCCAGGAAGGCGTCGCCGAGGCGATCCGCTACTTCGAGCGGGCGATCGCGGAGGATCCTGGTTACGCCCCCGCGTACGCCGGGCTCGCAGATTCGTACTCGCTCGATGTCGATTACCGATCGATACCGGTCCAAGAGGCGTACCAGCGCGCCAAGGAATACGCGCGGAAGGCGCTGGCACTCGACGAGTCCGTACCGACTGCCCACGCCTCCCTCGCGTGGACCTTGTTCATTTACGACTGGCAGTGGGAGGAGGCGGAGCGTGAATTTCGCCGCGCGATCGCACTCAATCCGCGCTATGCGAGCGCGCATCAGTGGTTTGCGTTCCTGCTTGCGGCCCGCGGTCAGCAGGACGCGGCCCTGGTGGAAGGCCATACGGCGCTCGAGCTCGATCCCGCTTCCGTGTCCGCACGGCGCGCCGTCGGGTGGCTGTACTACTACGCGCGCCGCTACCATCAAGCGCGCGAGCACCTCTCCCGCGCCATCGAAATGAATCCGATGGCCGTGGAAAGCTACCGCATGCTCGGGAGCACCATGGCGCTCCAGGGCGACGTCACCGAGGCAGAGCGTGTGCTGCGAGAGGCGCTGACGCTGGAGGGAGCTGGCGCCTACTCGAAAGCAACACTCGGTTGGCTGCTCGCACGGTCCGGGAGACGCGCCGAAGCCGAGCAACTGCTGCGCGAGCTCGAACTGTCGCGCGGGGAAGGGTACGTCTCACCGGTCGCGTTCGCGATCCTGCACATCGGGCTGGGCAATTTGCAGGAGGCGCTCGATTGGTCGGAACGCGCCTATGACGAACGGCGGGGCTGGCTCGCCTACGTGAATGTGAATCCGATTTTTGATCCGCTACGAAACGAGCCGCGATTCGCCGCGCTCGTGAGAAAGATGCGACTGTAGGTCTACGAGCCTACTCCGTTGGAGCTAGTCCTGAATAGCAGGCTGCGATAGTTGACTGGCGGCGGGATGATCAACGGGGTAAGACGTGGAGTACCCTCGAGGGGTTCGGCTGTGGCGGCACGACCAGCAGCTTCCAACGATTCGATGAGCCCCGCGCGGTCGCGGGGATCAGAGCCGCTGTGGCAGGAGGTCCTGCGAAGGGCCGCCGTGACCCTCGGGGGGCGAGCGGTGGGTGTGTGGGAAGCCGACGCGCGCGGTCGACTGCATCTCCTTGCTTCGAGCTCCGAGGACCTCGCCCCTCTCGCCGGCGAGTTGGAGGCCGCGCTGCGCACGCTGGGCGAGTTGCCCGGACCGCGCCCGCCGCCGTGTCGCTGGGTCGCGAGCCGCCTAGAGGAACAACGCTGGTGCATCGCGCGGGTCCGCCGCGAGCTGCCCCGACCGCCGCTCGGTGTCGAGCGGCGCGGGCGCGAACGGGTGGCACTCGAGCTGGCGGGCGTGTGTATCGGGTTGCTCGGCGACCCCGACCGCCAGGCGGCGGCCGCGCGTGACGTAGAAAGCCTGGCGCGTCTTGCCCTGACCGTCGAACAGGTTCCTGCGATTCTCTGGACCACCAACGCCGAGTTGCGGATCACAGGGCGGTCCGGCGCGGGCCTCACGTCGGACATCCTGCCAGAGCGCGTCGTAGGCGCATCCCTCCTCGATCAGTTCTCCAAGCAAACAGTGAGCGCTGACTCGATCAATGCGCATCGGCGGGCGCTCGCGGGGGAGTCGGTGTCCTACCAGATTCGGCTCGAGGACCGCTGCTACGACGCGCACCTGGAGCCACTGCGAAACAAACCGGGCGCGATTGTGGGCGTGGTCGGGGTGGCGGTAGACGCGCGCGATCGCGCCCCGGCACCGCTCGATCTCGAGGACTTTTTTGAGAACGCGACGGTCGGTCTATGCTGGCTCGGGCCGGACGGCACCATCGTGCGGGCCAACCCCGCCGAGCTGGACCTCGTTGGCTATGGCCGCGACGAGTATGTCGGTCGGGACGTGCGCCAGTTCCACGTCGACCCGCAAATCGTTGACGATGTCCTGCGGCGTCTGGGCGCGGGAGAGACCGTCCGCAATGTCGAGACGCGGCTGCGGCACCGCAATGGATCGATCCGCTACGTGCTGCTCAGTGCGAACGCGCGGATGGAGAACGGGCAGTTCGTGCACGCCCGCTGCGTCACGCGAGACGTCACGGAACTCAAGCAGGCCGAGTCCGCCGTCGCATACTTCAAGGCCATGGTGGAATCGGCGGACGATGCCATTGTCAGCAAAACGCTTGATGGAACGATCACAACATGGAACGCAGCCGCGACGCGCTTCTACGGATACGCGGCCGAGGAGGTCATCGGAAAGACGATCACGCTGATCGTGCCACCGGACCACCGTGAAGAGCTGGCCAGCGTCTTCGAGAGCCTGCGGCGCGGCGAGCACATTGAGCATTACGAGACCACGCGCATGCGAAAGGACGGCACGCGCGTGGAGGTGTCGATGAGCATCTCGCCGATTCTCGACGCAGACGGTCATCCTGTTGGCGCCACCGCGATCACCCGGGATATCACGTACCGCCGGCAAGCCGAGCGACAGCTGCTGCGCGGGGCGCTGCACGACGCGGTCACCGATCTGCCGAACCGCGCCTCCTTCGTCGAGCGCTTGTCGCAGGCGCTGGCGCGCACGCGGCGGGACTCTGACTATCGGTTCGCTGTCCTGTTCGTCGACTGCGACCACTTCAAGGCGGTGAACGACCACCTCGGGCACGCCGCCGGCGACCGCCTCCTGGTGGAAATCGCCAGGCGGCTGCAGTCGAGCGTGCGACCCGCTGACGTGGTCGCACGGCTCGGGGGTGACGAGTTCACACTCCTGCTCGAGGAGGTGGCGGGCCTTCCCCAAGTCGAGCATGTGGCGCGGCGTGTCCTCGACAGCCTGGCCGCACCCTTCTTGTTGGAAGGGCGCGAGGTGCGTACCAGCGTCAGCATCGGCGCCGTGCTGAGCGAGCCCCACTATGAGCAGGCCCAGGACCTGCTGCGGGACGCGGACCTCGCCATGTACCGTGCCAAGGAGCGGGGGCGCGCGTGCTTCCAGGTCTTCGATGTCGAGATGCGAAACTGGGCCCACGCTCGTTCGGGAATGGAGGCGGATTTGCGGGAGGCACTCGGGCGCAAAGAGTTCGCGCTCGTGTTCCAGCCGATCGTGGAGATCGAGACCGGCCGGGTGTATGCGTTCGAGGCCTTGCTCCGCTGGCACCACGCCAAGCGGCGGGTCCTCTTGCCGCACGAATTCTTGCCGCTGGCCGAGCAGACCGGCCTCATCGTGTCGATCGGCACGTGGGTCCTGCGGGAGGCGTGCCGCTACGCGCGCACCTGGCAGAACGCGGTCCCGGGCGCGGGCCCGGTGCGGATCAGCGTGAACGTCTCGGCGAAGCAAGTCGCGGATCCGCGCCTGGTAGACGACTTGCGAGCGGCCCTCCAGGATGCCGGACTCACGCCCGCTGCGCTGAGTCTCGAGGTCACTGAGAGCGTGCTCATGGAGAGCCTCGACTCGTCCATCGCCCTTCTGAATCGGCTGCGGGAGGTGGGCATCCAGCTACACATGGACGATTTCGGCTCTGGCTACTCGTCCCTGAGCTATCTGCCGCGCTTCCCCCTGCAGGGCATCAAGGTCGACCGGACCTTCGTGCACCGCATGGGTGCGCGCCGCACTGATGTCGAGATCGTGCGCTCGATCGTTGACCTGGCGGAGCATCTCGGCCTCATTGTGATCGCGGAGGGAGTCGAGACCGCGGCGCAGCGCGAGCGCCTCATCGCCGTCGGATGCGAGCTCGGGCAGGGGTTCTTGTTCGCGAAAGCGCTCGAGCCCGAAGCGGCCCGGGCACTGCTCGCCGAGCAGCAACAGCCTGGCCCCAAGGCCGCGTGAGGAATCGTTTCTGCGCCCACGACGGGCCGGATGTGCTCCAGCACGATCCGGCCCACCCGTGGTCCTCGTTGTTATTGCCCGACAGTGAAGTCAATGCGTTTCAGAACGCTCCCCGCCTCATCGCGAATCTCGACGTGCCACGCACCCTTCGCATCGGCCGGAATCGTCTTGCGGCTCCACGTCCGCCACGGCGATCCTCCGACTGCGAGCGACACATCGCCGACCTGATCGCCGCCGTGGAACCAGACGTGGTGCAGTGTCTGGCCGCCCCCGCCCGTCACGCGCATCCACAGCACGACCGTACCGACGCTGTCGGGAAATGCGGTGCCGGTATCTTGCGGTGCACGGTCCGCGACCGAGCGCGCCAGGACGGCTTCGACCGTCGCGGTGCTCGGTGCGGCCGCGGGAGCCGGAGGCGGGGCCGGGGGAGCTGCAGCCTTCGTCGTGTCCTGGGCCGCAGCGGGTAGCGCAACGCCCAGGAGCAGTACCAGCGTAAGCAGCGCTTTCATGCAGACGCTCCCTGATTGAGGGTTGCTCGTTCTACGCGGCGCCGGCTGCGACGTTCCAACCAGGCGCCCAGAAAGATGGCAATGAGACAGCCCAACAGCGTGCCCGCCATCTGAAATCCCAACTGATACTCGAGCTGAATCCAGTGACACTTGGGGGCGAAAATCGGCCCGACCAGTCGCCCGCATTTGTTTTGCGAGAAGGCAAAACCCCAGCTCGCGCCGAGTCCAAAGACCAAGGGCAAGAGCGCGACGAAGAAATGGCGCAGCAGAATCATCGGCCACGCTCGATATGCCAGCGATCCATGACGCGACCTCCTTCGATGACCACATATTCGTCGAAATGCGCTTCGGTCAGGCAGGAATGGTTGGGAATGATCTCGATCTGTTGCCCGACTTTGAACTTGCCTTCGATCGCGGCGGACGCGGCGGCGCGGATCAACCCGTGCTCCTGCGACACGGATGCGACCGTGAGCTCGGGATGGTCCTTCACCGCGCCGAATGCGGGCTCGAGTCCCACATGGGTGGGCCCCAGGTCCTTCGAGAGAGAGAGGGCACCCGCATCCACGACGAAGTGCGACGCCCCGGGCTGGTGCGACACGACCGTCGCCAGTACCGAGACCGCGACGTCCTGGGGCTCACAACAGCCAATCAGCACCATGGTCCGGTCATAGAAGATGTAATTCCCGGGCCGAGCTTCTGTGACGCCCGTCAAGCTTTTTACGGCCGCCATCGCGGGGGTCGAGCCGACGCTCACGCCGCGCACGGGCAGCGCGTCCTTCCGGAGCAGCTCCGCAAACCACACCATGACCTGCCGTTCCTGCTCGGCGATCTGCGCCGCCTCGTCCGTGTTGCGCGTGCGATACGCGTGTCCGGAATGGCTGAGGATGCCGTCGAACATGAGCCCGCGCTCCGCGCCGAGCTCGCGCGCGACCTCGAGCCCGTAGCGCGAGGAGGGATCGACGCCGGCCCGGTGATAGCCGCAGTCCACCTTGAGCCAGACGTGCAGGCCGCTGCCCGCCAGCGCCTTCGCCGTGTCCAGATCATCCAGAATGACGCGCACCGTGGCGCCCGCCTGGCCGATGCGCTGCACGTGCGCCACGTGCGACGGATCAAGCGGGAACGCCCAGGTGAGATCCGTGAAGCCGCCGCGAACGAACGCCTCAGCTTCGAACAGCGTGGACACCGTGATCCCGTGGGCGCCGTACGCGACCTGCCGGCGCCCCAATTCCAGGCACTTGTGCGTCTTGATGTGGGGCCTGAGCGAGACGCCGAGGCGCCGCGCTCTGTCTGCCATATGCTTGAGGTTGCGCTCCATCACGTCGCGATAGAGCAGCAGGGCGGGCGTTTCTACGTCGAACATTCAGCCTGTCGCGAAGGCGCCGCCCTAGCCATCGATCCGGCGGCCGGTGACCTCCACCCGTTTCAAGCGCTCGATCCGTCCCGAGCCTCCCACGAAATGCGACGCCACCCAGCTCGTGAGGCTGACGATGATCGCGCCCCAAGTCGCCGACCAGAGTCCCGCGACATGGAACCCCGGGACCAGCCACGCCACAAGGGCGAGCGAAATCCCGTTCACGATCAAGATGAACAGCCCGAGCGTGAGGATGGTCAGTGGCAGCGTGAGAATAAAAATCACGGGCCGGATGAGCGCGTTGACGAAGCCCAACACCAGCGCGGACACTATCAATGCACCAGTGCTTGCGAACGCGATGCCCGGGAGCAGTTGATCGGCGACCCAGAGTCCCAGGGCGGTGATCAGCAGTCTAAGGAGGAAGCCTCTCATGGATGGGAAGATAATCGCTGCGCACGGCCGGTGACGAAGCGTGCCGTCATGCCCGGGCGGGCCTGCACGCCCAGCTTGGAATCGATCAGGATGGTGCCGCTCATGGAGTCTCGCCCTGAGGGAGCGAGCGACAGGCCGGCGAACGGTCCCAGATCCGCCGGCCAGCCGCTGACGATGGCCTGCTCCGGTTGACCGAACCAGCTCACCGCCAGCGTTTCCGCGCGCGGCGTGCGGAAAACGATCTGCCCGCGGAGTATGCATTCCCGATCGACCACGATCGGCGCAGTATCGAGGGTGATGTCACTCAGGCGGAAGCGATCGCTCATTTGCGGTGCGTCGGGGAACGTGAGGGTGTCGCCACGGACGACTACCCAATGGCCCGCATAGGGGAGCGAGTATCGGCGCAGGCGTTCGAACTGATGCCCCGAACAGAGGTTGGAAGGGCCGCACGCCGCGACGACACATGCCACGGCGGCGATCACGGCACGCATTAGAACTCCGTGGTATCTCTCGCTACCGTATCCGAACGCTGGACTCGCGCGCTCATCGAATCCGCGGCGGTCATCGCGCGACCCACAGCGCGGGCGCCGGGAATCTTAGAGCCAGCGAGAATACTGTCGTTCTGGCGCTCGGTGAGGGTGTCGCGGTTCACGGTCTGGCTCGATTTGTCGGAGCTGCCGCATGCCGCGATGAGGCAGATCGGAACAACCCACAGGATGGATTTCATGGCTGGCAACTTTACTGAACCGGGGTACACTTGCAACCCAACCTGGCTCCCGGGAGATCAGATGCGCCGTCTTTCCCTCCTCGCTGTGCTCCTCGTGGCGGCCGCATGCCGCCCGTCCCTCGCCCGTCGTCTCTCGGAAGGCAAGTGGGTGGACCTCACGTACGACTTCGACTCGACCACCATCTACTGGCCGACGGCCCAGCCGTTTCACCTCACGGTCGTCTCGGCACAGCGTACGACGGGGGGCTACTACTACGCCGCCAATAACTTCGCGGCCGCCGAGCACGGCGGGACCCATCTCGACGCGCCGGTCCACTTCGCCGAGGGCAAGCGCACGACAGACCAAGTCCCCGTCACCCAGCTGATGGGACCGGCGGTGGTCATCGATGTCAGCCATCAGGTGGACTCGAGCGTCGACTATCGGGTGCGCCCCGCCGACATCACGGCATGGGAAAGCGTCCACGGCGCGATCCCTCGCGGTGCCATCGTGCTGATCCGCACGGGCTGGGGCAGCCGCTGGCCCGACCGCGCGCGCTATCTCGGCACCACGAAAACGGGAGCGAGTGCGATTCCGGAGCTGCACTTCCCGGGTCTGGACCTCGATGCGGCGCGGGAACTGGCGCGTCGCAAGGTCAACGCGGTGGGGATCGACACGCCCAGCATCGACTATGGGCAGTCGAGCATTTTCGCGGTCCACCGCCGCCTGTTCGCGGTGAACATTCCCGCGTTCGAAAACGTGGCCAATCTCGGTGAGGTCCCGGCGACGGGGGCCTATGTCATCGCGCTGCCGATGAAAATCAAAGGGGGGAGCGGCGGGCCGCTGCGGATCGTCGCGCTGCTGCCTTAACCGCGTCAACATTCTATGACGTCGGCAGCCCCTTCCGCAGCACGTCCTCCATCACGTCGCTGAACCGATCGACCTCGGCGAGCGTCGTGTAGACGTTGGGCGTGATCCGCAGGCAGTTGAACTCCGGATGCGCGATCGGCGTCACGATGATCCGATGCCGGTCGAACATGAAACCGGCGAGTTTCCCCACGTCGAGCTGGCCCGGGGTGAAGGATGCGAGCCCGCACGACTGCGCGGGATCGTAGGGGGTGAGGATCTTCGCGCCTGGGACACGCTCCAGCCGTTTGGCCCAGCGGTCGCGCAGGAACCGCAACCGCGCCGCTTTCCGCTCCGGCCCGATCCCGTCCAGAAAATCGAGCGCTTCGACGATCGCGTTGTGGTTCGCCGCCGGGTGGGTGCCGATCTCCTCGAACTTGCGGATGTTGTCGTTCAATTCTGGCGGCGCGGCCATCATCGGCCAGATCTTGGCGATCTTCGACCGCCGCACATACAGGAAGCCGGTGCCGATCGGCGCCGTGAGCCACTTGTGGAGGCTTGTGCCGTAGTAGTCGCAGTCCAGCTCGTCGCGGGTGAACGGGAAATGCGCGTACGCGTGCGCGCCATCGACGATCACCTCGATGCCGCGCGCGCGGCCCAGCTGGCAGATCTGCTTCACGGGAAAGATCTGGCCCGTGAGGTTCGTGATGTGGCAGATGTGAATGACCTTCGTGCGCGGGGTGATCGCCGCTTCGATGCGCCGGGCCAGATCCTCCTGGGACGGCGGCGGTACGGGAAACGTGATTTGCTTCAGCACGATGCCGTCCCGCCGCTCGCGCTGTTTCCAGGTGGTGATCATCCGCGGATAGTCCTGCGTCGTGGTCAGCACTTCGTCGCCGCGCTGGAGCGGTATGCCGAGCTGAACGATCTCGAGGGCCTCGCTGGCGTTGCGGGTGATCGCCATCTCCTCCGGATCGCAGCCGAAATTCGCCGCGAGCCGGCGGCGTACCGCTTCGATCTCCGGCTCGATCCACGCCCACATCGTGATCGCGGGCGCCTGGTTCGAGACCGCGAGATAGCGTTGAAATGCGGCATTGACCACGCGCGGCGACGGTGCGACGCCGCCGTTGTTCAGGTTGATCATCCCGCGGTCAATGTCAAACGCGGCTTGGATCTCGCGCCAGAAATCCTCGTCCTGGGCGACGTCGGTGGCGCTCCGGCCGTCGGCGTGCCGGACCGCTGGAAGAATGCGCGAGAGGGCGTCGCTCTTGAGCGCGGGCAGGGTAGTGCCGGCGGCGAACAGCGAACGCAGGAAGTGGCGGCGAGTGGCCATCAGGAGCCTCGTGTGAGACGACGGATCAGGAGACTATACGCGAGGAGATTCACGGTGAGCACCAACGTCCCGAGCGCGACTTGCACACCAGCCGTCAACCCTTTCGGATAGATCACCGGCAGGACGTAGTGTTCGACGAAACCGCCGGCGTATCCCTGCTGGCCGGCGCGCGCGCGCAAGCTGTTTTCGAGCGGCGTCAACGGGCAGATCCCACCACGGTACTCGATGAGGATACCCCACAACGCACACGGAATGTGGACCGCCGCGACCCATCTCCAGCGCCATGCGAGAAAGCCGCCAAGCACCACGAACAGAATGAACAGCCCGTGGAACGCGACAACCGCATTCGCGAGCAGCCGGTAGAGCACCCGTAGGTAATAAAGCAAAACCCCCCGCCCGGCCAGAGCCGGACGGGGGGCGAGAGGCAAGAGTCAGATGCTAGGCGCCGAGCACGCCGATAGCGGGCGCCAGGATACCCTGGAACAACGTCCCAATGCGCTCGACCGCGTCGCCGAGATGATGCAGCGCAGCTTGTTCATCCGCATTCAGGCCATCCGCGTCGGCGCCGGTGCACGTCAGCGAGAAGCTGGTCGATGTGCCGGTGACGGTGCACGTGGCGAACAGCCCGCCGTCCACCTTCGACGTGATCGTGCCGCTGACGGTGCCCGCGGCTTGATCGACATCCAGCGCGCCGTCCAGCGTGACGACTTCGCCACCATGCTCGAACCGGAACGACACCCTGAGGCTCGCGCTCGTCTGGGAGACCGTGGCCTGCTGCCAGTCCCGCACGTGGATGTCGCGGGAGTTGATGTCGAAGGAGACGTCCTCGGTGACGGAAATGCTCGTCGCGTTGCCGGAAGCTGAAATGGATCCGTTGAAGCGCACCGAGTCGGGCGACGACGCACCGTTCGTGATATAGCCGGCCGTCGTGATGGTCGCCGAATTGGCTGTCTGGCTGGACAGCGTCACGGTGTAATTGACGTACACCGGGGTCCCGCCGACACCGGCGACGATGATGTCCAGCTTGGGACTGCCGCTGCCGGTCTCATCGATGAGATCGATATAGCCGACCTCGACGAGCGGATTCGCCGGCTGCCCGGTCAGCTCGTTGATCGCGTACAGGATGAACCGCACGCCGGTACTCGGCGCGCCGGTCCGTGCGGTTGCGACGTACGCCGACGTCCCGAGATCCCATTCGAATGTCTTGCCGACCACACCAACCGGGAACAGCGCCGCCGTCGCGCGCACGCTCATCTGCGGGATGAGCCGGGCGAAGGTGCGGGCGGCCAGGATGCGGCGCGCGTAGGGCCGCAGGTCGGACGACTGTGTCAGCGGATTGACCGCGCTGGCCAGCGCCAGCGCCGGCAAGGGAGCGGGGGCCGTCGGCTGAATCGATGCGGAAACGGCCGAGAAGCTGTGGAGCGGGGCGGCATTGAACATCGTATCGAGCGACGCGAGCTGCGCACTCGTCGCCTGAGGATTGGCGAGCGACTTCGGTGCGATGGACTCCTTGCCACAGGCGCCGGTCAAGGCTGCCAGCACGAGCCCGGCAAGCGCGGGACGCAGGAACGACCGCATACGGCCTCCGAATCGAAAAAGTGGGGACGAAACTCAATTCTGCGGGCGCTCAGGCCGGAGGGGCTGTGACCCTCCGCACGTCTCGCCAGGCTAGGCGATTACCCCACCGCCGAGCAGTCGATCATCGGCGTCGTACAGCACGCCCGACTGCCCTGGTGTGATCGCCCGGACCGGCTCAGCGAGCCGGAGCGCGATGCGGCCGTCCGCCTGCGCAGCAATCGTGCCGGGGACGGCACGCGCGCGATAGCGGCACTGCACCCACACGGCGTCCCCGGGCGCGAGCGGGTCGGCGAGCCAGTTGACCTCTGTCAGAGACAGCTCGTGTCCGAACAACTCCGCCCCGCGGCCGACGACCACCTCGCGGGTCTCGGGCCGGATCGCCACGACGTACAGCGGCTCGCCGAACCCACCGGGCAGGCCGCGGCGCTGGCCGACCGTGTAGCGCGCGAAGCCGTCGTGCTCGCCGATCACCTCACCACTGGTCGTCACGAGGGGACCCGGGACGAGTGCCGGTGCGTCGGCGGGAAGGTGCTTCTCGAGCACCGCGACGTAATTGTCGTCCGGCACAAAACAGATCTCGACCGACTCCTGCTTGTCGGCGGTGACCAGGTCCAATCGCCGTGCCACCGACCGGGTTTCGGCCTTGGTGAGCTCGCCCACCGGCGTCACCATGCGCCGCACCACCGCGCGATCGATTCCCCACAGGAAGTAGGACTGATCCTTCTGGCGGTCGAGGCCGCGGTACAGCGCGCCACGCTGCGCGATCGCGTAATGACCGGTCGCGATCGCGTCGCAGTCGAGCGCATCGGCGTGGTAGAGGAAGTCACGGAACTTGGTGAACGAGTTGCAGCGCACGCACGGGATGGGCGTCCGGCCGCGGGCGTACTCCGACACGAAGTTGTCGATGACGTCGTGCCCGAAGCGGTCCTCGAGATTGAGGACGTAATGCGGGATCCCGAGCTTGTGGGCGACCAGCTTCGCGTCGGTGATCGAGTCCAGCGAGCAGCACGGACGGTCGGGGACACTGTCGCCATAGCAGAACAGCTTCATCGTCGCGCCGATCACCTCGTGGCCCTGCTCGACGAGCAGCGCGGCGGCGACGGAGCTGTCCACGCCGCCCGACATCGCGACGAGCACTCTCATCGATGGAGGACCGCGGACAACGACCGCACCTTCTCGACGACGCGCGGCAAGGCTCCCGCCACCGCGTCCACATCTTCAATGGTGCTGTCCTTGCCGAAGGAGAACCGCAGCGCGGCGATGCCGAGCTCACGCGGGACGCCCATCGCGGTCAGCACATGCGACGGTTCCACCGACCCGGTGCTGCACGCCGATCCGGACGAGCAGGCAATGCCGGCGAGATCGAGATGCATCAGCAGCGCTTCGCTATCGGTGCCGGGAATCGAGACGTTCGAAATGTGCGGCGCGCGCTCGGCTTGCCAGCCATTGATCACCGCGTCGGGCACGATCGCCAGCAGGCGGCGCTCCAGCTCATCGCGCAGCTCGCGCAGCCGCGCCGCCAGGGCCTGCTGCTCTTCGACCGCCAGCCGGGCCGCCGTCCCGAGCCCCACGATGCCGGGGACGTTCTCGGTCCCGGGCCGAATGCCGAATTGCTGTCCCCCGCCGTGGATGATCGCCTCCACGGCCTTCCGGTCGCGCACGATGAGTGCACCGACGCCCTTGGGGGCGCCGATCTTGTGGCCGGAAATGGTGAGGAGACTGCAGTTGACGTCGCGCAGCGAGACCGGAACCTTGCCGAACGCCTGAACGGCGTCCGAATGGAACAGCACGCCGGAATCACAACATCGCGTCGCCACGTCGCCCACGGGTTGGACGGTGCCGACCTCGTTGTTGACCCACATCACGCTGACGACCGCGACGCCGCGCCGGAGCGCCGCCTCGAGCGCCGCGGTGTCGACCAGGCCCGACGCCGTGACCGGAAGCACGATCTCTTCGCCACCGAGGTGCTTCACCGCGTGCGCGGCGGCTAACCCCGCCTTGTGCTCCGCGGCGGAGACGGCGACACGAAACGGACCACCGCGATCGCGCGACGCGAGCGCCGCCCCGATGATCGCGAGGTTGTCCGCCTCCGTGCCCCCCGAGGTGAACACGACCTGATTCGGCTCGGCGCCGACGGCGGTCGCGACCGCGCGCTTCGCCTCCTCGAGGCTGGCACGCGCCGCCCGGCCGAAGCGGTGCGCCGAGGACGGATTCCCGAAGGCTTCCTTCCCGAGATAGGGAAGCATGGCCTCGAGGACCTCCGGCCGCACCGGCGTCGTCGCGGCGTTGTCGAGATACGTGACGCGCTTGGTCATGGAAGGCGCAATCTACAAACTAGATGGACTGCACGCCAAGCCGCAGCACATCATCCACTTCCTGCGTCTCGCCGGTATAGAAGGGTTCCCCGTAGCGCCGCCGGATGAGTGAACCGTAGTGGGCCGACTGCACGCGGATCAATTCGTAGAGGTCCTGGCCGGTGGGGTGGATCTCGCCGGCGGCCTTTGCACCGGTGAACTGCGACGCATAGCAGTGGATCGCCGCCAGCTTCGTATCAAACACGTCCGAAATGTCCACGACGAACGTCGGCTTCACCGGATCTTCGCGATAGGCGAGCGCATATAGGATCTTGAACGGGCGGTGAGCCTCGCCGCCCGTTCCCGGCTCATACTTCGCCAAGCCCGCCAGATAACACGCGTCGCGCCCGAGCTCGGACGCGATGCGGTGATCTGGATGCCGCCCAACGGGGAAGGGGAGGATGACGACACGCGGTCTGAGGCGCCGAACCATTTCGACGATTTTCTTCCGTGACGGTTCATCGTTCGTCAGGTACGCATCCCGCATCCCGGCATTGAGTCGCACCGCGACGCCCAGCGTTTTCGCGGCGCGCTCGGCTTCCGCGGCGCGCGTCGCCGCGTCACCCCGCGTCCCCATTTCGCCTTGCGTGAGGTCGAGGATCCCCACCCGATGGCCCGCCTTCGCCGCCTTCGCGAGCGTCCCCCCGCAGGTGAGCTCGACGTCATCGCGGTGCGCCGCGATCGCGAGCAGATCGACCTGATCACTCATAGCGCAGTGCCTCGACCGGATCCAGTCGCGCCGCGCGGGCCGCGGGCGCGATGCCGAAGACGAGCCCGACGAGGATCGACGCGGCGGTGGCGATCGCCGCGGGAACGACGGGGATCGTCGTGCTGAACGCGAGCAGCCGCTTCAGCACCTCGCCGACACCCACGCCCAGCGCGATGCCGATGATGCCGCCCAACAGCGTCAGCGTGGCGGCCTCGACGAGGAACTGCCACAGGATGGCCCGGCGCGTGGCGCCGAGCGCCTTGCGCAGGCCGATCTCCCGGGTCCGGCTCGTCACCGAAACCATCATGATCGCCATGACTCCGATGCCTCCCACCATCAGCGCGATGCTCGAGAGCACGAGCATGACGAAGAAGAATGCGAACGTCAGGCTGTCGAAGATACTCAGCACCTGATCGGACGTGAGCAAATCGAACGTGTTGGCGTCGCCCACGCGCAGGCCGCGCAGCCGCCGCAAGGTCACCGTTGCGGCATCCATCGCGCGGCTGACGCTGACCTCCGGCTTCGGCTTCACGAGAATGATCAGGCTGTTCCACTCGTCGATGATGAAACTGCGCCGCGCCGACTCGAACGGCACCACCGCGGCGATCTCGGGTGTCCCCGGCACTTCGAAGATGTTCGTGGGTCGTTGCCAGACGCCGATGACTTTGAACGGATGTCCCCCAATCCGGAGGACCCGGCCGAGCGGATTGACGGCGCCGAACAGGCGATCGATGGTCCGCTGCTCGACGATCGCGATCGGTTCACCTCCGCGCAGCTCGGCCGCGGTAAACGAGCGGCCGGACGAGATGCCGCCGCCGAGGATTTCCATGAAGCGGTCATCGGCCCCGAACACGCCGAGGATGCGGGTGTGATTGCCGCCATACTCGAATCTTTCAAAGACCTGTGTCCAGATCGCCGCGTAATGGATTTCGGGCAGGCGGGCAATCGCCTCGGCGTCTTGCGGGAGCAGCTTTGGGCGGATGCGCACCTCACGTGGCACCGCGTCGGGATTCACTCCCGTGGTGGAGAAATACCGGAGCACGCGGAACGTCGTCGGACCGACGACCTCGAGCGTGTTGACGATCTGCTCCCGGAAGCCGGCGACGATGGAAGCCATCGCCATGACCGTGGCGATCCCGATCACGACGCCGAGCACCGTGAGCGCCGACCGCAGCTTGTTGGCCCGCAGCTGGTCGAGCGCGATGCGCCAACCCTCGCGGAGCGAGTGGAGTTTCATCTACTCTTGGCGGAGGGCTTCGATGGGATCGAGGCGCGACGCGCGATGCGCGGGGTACACGCCGAACGCCACCCCCACCACGATGCCTAGCAACAGCGCAATGCCGATGGACCACCCCGTGACGCGCGCCGGCAGTGGTGACAGGACCTGCACCAGTCCGGCGAGTCCTGCGCCCACGGCGAGGCCGGCGATCCCGCCGAGCACCGACAGCGTCAGCGCCTCGGCGAAGAACTGCCGCCTGATGTCGCGGCGCGCCGCCCCCAGGGCCTTCCGAATCCCGATTTCGCGCGTGCGCTCGGTGACGCTCATGAGCATGATGTTCATGATGACGATGCCGCCCACGACGATGCCGATGACCACGACGGCGGGCACGACGGTGAAAATGACACGGGTGAGCTTGGCCCAGAACGCGATCAGTCCTTCCCCGGTGTCGATGGTGAAGTCGTTGTCCGCGCCCGGCCGCAGGCGGTGCGCGATGCGCATCGCTTCCTCCGCGCGCAGCATCGCGGGCGCGACGCCATCCGCCGTCGCCATCTTCACCGAGATCACCATCGTCTGGCGGCGCCCGTACATCGCTTCGAACGTGCTCAGCGGCAGCATCACGAAGCCGTCCCAGGATTGTCCGAGCACGGTGCCCTTCTTCGCAATCACGCCCTTCACGACCAGCTGCATGCCGTGGACCCGAATCATCCGGCCGATGGCGGCTTCGATGTTCCCGAACAGCTTGTCGGCGACGTCGTAGCCGAGCACCGCGACGTAGCGCCGCTGCTGCAGGTCGACGTCGGTGAGTGGCTGTCCGGCCGCGAACGTGTAGTCCTGCACGGTCACGTAGGGTGCGGTGACGCCGAAGACGAAGACGTCACCGGTCGTACGGTTGCGCCATTGCACGTCCGCCATCGGCGTCGGCCAACCCGACTGCAGGGCGATCGCTTGCGCATCGGGGACGGCGCGCTGAATGAAGCCGACGTCCTCCCGTGCGATGATCGGCCGGCGCTGGATCTGCTTCCATGCTTCGTCGTCGATGAATCCCACCTGAATCGGATCACGCCGGATCTGAAACGCGTTGACGCCGACAATCGCGCCGGCCAGCCGCTCGCGGACGTAGGCGTTCATGCCCTGGATCACCGCGACGACGGCGACGAGGAATGCGACGGAGACGATGATGCCGAGGAGCGTGAAGAACGAACGGAGCTTGTGGCTCCAGATCGTATCGACTGCGAGAATCACGGCTTCGAAGAGGGGCACGGCTACAAAGCTAAGGGCGGCAAAGGCGCCACGGGCGGCACGGCCCTGCCGCCCTTACCGCCATTGCCGCCCTTATTCGTATCTCAACGCTTCCACCGGATCCAGCCGTGCCGCCCGACTCGCCGGGTACAGACCGAACCCGACGCCGGTGAGGGCCGACGCCAGCAGGGCAGCCACGATCGACCACAGCGGCACGTTGGCGGGGATCGGCGTGATGTGGGAGATCAGGAAAGCGAGCAGCCCGCCGCCCAGCATACCGATCGCCCCACCCACCAGCGTCAGCGTCGAGGCCTCGACGAGGAACTGCCACAGGATGGCGCGGCGCGTGGCGCCCAGTGCCTTGCGTACCCCGATCTCCCGGGTGCGCTCGGTCACGGAGATCATCATGATTGCGACCACGCCGACGCCGCCGACCATCAGGCCGATCGAGGACAACACCAGCATGACGAGGAAAAACATTCCCGTCACCTGATTCCAGGAGTCGAGGAGCTTGTCCTGCGTGACGATCGAGAAATTGTTGTCCTGGCCCGGCTTGAGCCCGCGGAGCGAGCGCAGGCTCGCGACGACCTCGTCCATGGACTCCTGCTGGGTATAGCCGGGTGACGGCGCGACGGCGAGTCGCATCCAGCCCTTGAAGTAGGGCACGCTCTTCACGAACGCGCCGTGCGGAATCCCCACAAACGGCGGCGCCGCGCCACTGAACAGACTCGGCGGCTGCGCGTACACGCCGATGATGACAAACGGCGATCCGGCGATGTGGATGGTCTGGCCGATGGGGTCGCGCCCCCGAAACAGTTGATCCTCGAGCTTTCGGTTGATCACCGCGACCGGACTGTTCGAGAGATCCTCGAACCGCGTGAAGGTGCGGCCGGGGTACACGTCGCCGCCGTTGACCTCCACCCACTCCGCCGACAGCCCGGACACGTTCACCGACTCGAGCCGCCGGTCCTTGAACTCCACGGTGGCGGAGCTCTCTTCCCGGCGCGTCACGAACCGCACCGATGGCAGCGCTCTGATCCGGTCCGCCTCCAGCTCCCTGATGGCCGGATTGCGCCGCCACGGGCTCGACTCGTCCGAGCCATCCGACACGTTGATGCCGGCCTGGAAGAAGCGCCACACGAGGAACGTGCGAGGCGCGATCGACTCGAACACGCCCGCCACGCTCTTGTTGATCCCGCTGATCATCGCCGCCATCAACATCACCACCATCACGCCGATCGCGATGCCGAGGATGGTCAGCGCGGCTCGCGCCTTGCTGCTCCGCAGCGACGCGAGCGCGATGCCCACGCCCTCGAAGAGGCCGCTCACGCCGGCGATCACGTCTCCGCCCGCAGCGCCGTGATCGGATCGAGCCGGGCGGCGCGCGTCGCGGGGTAGACGCCGGCGATGATCCCCACGCCGGCACCGAGAATCACCCCCACTACGATCGACCAAGGCGCGACCGCGGCGGGGAGCGGCGTCGTGGCGGCGACCAGCGCCGCCAGGGCGATCCCGATGCCGACCCCGGCCCCGGCACCCACCGTGGCGAGCGTCGTGGATTCGACCAGGAACTGTCGCAGGATGTCGCTGCGCCGCGCCCCGAGCGACTTGCGAATGCCGATCTCGCGCGTGCGTTCCGCCACCGCCATCAGCATGATGTTCATGATCACGATCCCGCCCACCACGAGCGAGATCGCGACGAGACCGGGCAGGGCGTAGAACAGAATGCGGCTGATCTTGCCCCAGAAGTCGAGCACCTCGTCCGCGGTCTCGAGGGCGAAGTCATCGGCCTGACGCGGCCGCAAGTGGCGGCGGCTGCGCATCACCGCTTCGGCCTGCGACATCGCCTCCCGCATTTCGGATTGCGAATTGGCTTTGATGGCCAGGGCGTCGACGACCCGCGGCGGATTGACGAAGCGCCGCAGCGGCGCGCTGGCGGGCGCGACGGCGAACTTGTCGAGCGACAGGCCGAAGAGGTTGCCCTGCTTCTCCACGACGCCGATGACGCGGTAGGGGATGTCGAAGATCTTCACCTCGCGGCCGATCGGGTCCTGGCCTTCGAACAGTTTCGAAGCCAAGTCGTGCCCGATCACGACGACCGGGACGCCGGCGAGGACTTCCTGCCCCGTGAAGGCCCGGCCCTCCTCGATCGTGAGCGAGCGGATATCGAAATAGAGCTCGGTTGCGGCGGTGACCTGCACGCCCTTGGCCTGCAGGCGGCCGGCGCTGAGAGTGGCGCGCGTGTTCGATTCCCAGGCCGCGAGGACGGGGACGCTCATGCCGTGCGCCACCGCCTGCGCGTCTTGGTAGGTGACGCGCGGCCGGCGCATCCACGACCGCCACATCGAGTCGGTGACGTTGCCCAGTTGCACGTCGGGAAACTGACGCAGGCGAAACGTGTTCACGCCCAGCAACGTGCCCGCGAACTTGTCGGTCATGTAGCGGTTCATCCCTTCGACGACGGATACGACGGCGATGAGGAACATCACGCCGATGAACACGCCGATGATAGAGAAGCCGCTCTTGAGCTTCTGGGCGCGGATTGTCTGGAAGGCGAGGCGAACGGCGTCGAGGAAGGACACCGCTACTCGTAGCGCAGCGCTTCTACGGGATCGAGTCTCGCCGCCTTACTGGCGGGATAGATGCCGAACAAGAGGCCAGTAAAGGCCGCCATGAGCAGCGCGACGAAGATCGAGATCAGCGGCACGTACGCCGGTACGGGCGTCATGGTGTGCAGCAGGAACGCGATCAGCCAGCCCAAGGCCATGCCGACGATTCCGCCGACCAGGGTCAGCGTCGCCGCTTCCACGAGAAACTGCCACATGACCGCGCGCCGAGTCGCGCCCAGCGCTTTGCGGACGCCAATCTCGCGCGTGCGTTCGGTGACCGAAATCATCATGATCGCGACGACGCCGATACCTCCGACCATGAGTCCGACGAGGGACAAGGCCCACATCAACATCTTCGCGACCTTCGTAAAGTCGTCTATCGCCTTCGTGTACACTTCCTGCGTAACCGCATCGAAGTTGCTTTTCTGACCGGGACGCAGGCCTCGCATGGTGCGCATGGCGATCGTGACGTCGTCGATCGCGCGCTGGAGCGACACAGAATCCTGCGGCACGACAAACATGTCCATCCACCCTCGCCAATGGGGTACATCCTTCATCAACGTGCCGTGCGGAATCATGATCTCGGGGCGATCGGTACCCCCAAACAGGCGGGGTGGGGGATCGTAGATGCCGACGACGTCGTAAGGCAGACCGGCGATCTTGATGTGTCGATTCATCGGGTCGCGCTGGCCGAAGAGATTCTCCGCCAACTTGGTATTGATCACCGCGACGTGTTCGTTGGACGCGTCCTCGAGATTGGTGAATGACCGTCCCGCACTAATCTGGCCACCTTCGATCCTGGGCCAATCCGCGTTGCGGCCGTGAATGGCGGTCGCGGCAAAGCGATGCCCTTCGAATTCGATGTCCGCCGAGGCATACTCATCGACAACCACGAAAGCGATCGACGGCAGCTTGGCGAGTCGGTTCGCTTCGTCCATGGTGATGGGCGGCCGTCTCCGCCACGGATCTGGATCCTCGGGGTCCTGATCGTTCTGCCCGCCCCAGTAGCGTCCCACCCAAAACGTCTTGGGGCCGAGCGACGCGAGCATGTCGGAAACGCCCTTTTTGAAGCCGCTGATCAGCGCGCTGTTGACCATCACGACCGTCACGCCGATGGCCACGCCGAGGATCGTGAGCGCCGCGCGCAGCTTGTGTGCGCGGAGTGATGAGAGGGCGATCCCGACGCCTTCGAAGAGGCCCGTCACCGGTTACTCCTGCCGCAGCGCGGTAATGGGGTCGAGTCGCGCGGCGCGCGTGGCGGGGTAGACTCCGGCCAGCACGCCCACGCCCGTGCCCATGATGACGGCCACGACCACCGAGCTCGGAGACACGCTGGCCGGCAGCGGCGAGACGGCATTGATCAGGATCGTCAGGCCGATGCCCGCGATGATTCCGAATGTCGCCCCGACGGTCGCGATGGTCGTCGATTCCGCGAGGAACTGGCGCAGAATATCGCGACGCCGCGCGCCGAGCGACTTGCGCAACCCGATTTCGCGCGTCCGCTCGGCCACCGCCATCAACATGATGTTCATGATCACGATGCCACCGATCACGAGCGACACGATGACGACCCCGGGCATGACGGTCATCAGAATGCGATTGATGCCCGCCCAGAAGCGCTGCACACCCTCGGACGTGTCCAATACGAAGTTGTTGTCCTGCTGCGGTCGCAAATGCCGGCGACTCCGCATAATGCCTTCGGCCTGCTCCATCGCGTCGTGCATCTCCACTTCGGAGCCCGCCTTCACGAAGAAGGCATCGAGGATCCCCGGCGGATTCACCAAGTTCTGCGCGGGTGACAGCGCGGGTACGACGACAAATCGGTCGAGCGGGAACCCCATCAAGCTTCCCTGATGCTCCACGACGCCGACCACGCGGTACGGAATACCGCCGATCCGCACGCTGTGAGCGAGCGGCGGTCGATCGACGAAGAGACGCTTGGCGACCGCGTCACCCAGGACGGCCACGGGCACGCCCGAGCGATTCTCCTGAGAAGTGAATGGGCGCCCCGTCGCGATGCGGAGGTTCCTTATTTCGAAGTAGCGCTCGCTGGCCGCCGTGAGCTCGATGTCCCGTGCCTCCTTGTTCCCGAAAGTCACAGAGACATTATCGCTCGACTGCCATGCGGTGATGACGGGCACGGTGAGAGCTTCCGTGATCGCTTTTGCATCGCTGAACCGGATGCGGGGACGGCGCCGCCACGACCGCCAGACGGAGTCGGGAACGTTGGGAGTGAAGACCGGGCGCTGCCGTAACTGGAACGTGTTCACGCCGAAAATCGTCTGCGCGAACTTCTCGGTCATGTAGCGATTGACGCCATTGGCAATCGAGCAAGAGCCGATGAGTGACGTGACGCCAACGAAGACGCCGAGGAGCGAGAACCCGCTCTTCAGCTTCTGCGTGCGGAGCGTATGCAGCGCGAGACGAAGCGCTTCGAACAGCGGCACTCAGGCAGCCCGGGCTTGGTCCGTCGCCACCAGGCCGTCGCGCAGCGTGATGACGCGCGCGGCGTTCGCGGCGATATCCTGCTCGTGGGTCACCATCACGACCGTCTGACCCTGGCGATGCAGCTCGGCGAAGACGCCCATGATCTCGGTACTCGTCGTGGAGTCGAGGTTGCCGGTCGGTTCGTCCGCGAGGAGGATGCTGGGCTCGTTCACGAGCGCCCGCGCGATCGCGACGCGCTGGCGCTGGCCGCCCGACAGCTCGTTGGGCTTGTGGTCCATGCGGTCGCCGAGACCGACGCGCTGGAGCGCATGCGCGGCGCGCTCGCGGCGGCCGCGCGCCGACATGCCAGCGTAAATGAGCGGGAGCTCGACGTTGTGCAGCGCATCGGCACGGGGCAGCAGGTTGAACGTCTGGAAGACGAACCCGATCTCCTTGTTGCGAATCCGGGCCAGCTCGTCGTCCGCGAGGTCGCTGACCTTCTGGCCGTTGAGCCAGTACTCGCCGCTGGTCGGCGTGTCGAGGCAGCCGATGAGATTCATCAGCGTCGACTTCCCCGACCCTGAGGGTCCCATCACCGCGACATATTCGTTCCGCTGGATTTGCACGCTGACGCCGCGCAGCGCCCGCACGAGCTCCGAGCCCATGTCGTACTCGCGCGTGAGCTTGTGCGTCAGGATGATGACGTCGGGAAGCGGCGTATCCCCCGTGCGAAACAGCTGGACGTTGCTCATGAGCGGCGCCGGCCGGTCGTGTCGCTCGATTCTTTGCTCGGCTTAACGTGCGCGCCTTCCTTCAGATCGCGAATCGCCTGATACGGCCCGGCCACGATCGTGTCGCCCTGATGCACGCCTTCCACGACCTCGAAGTGCTCCTCGCCAGCGATCCCGACTTTGACCGGGTGGAACGTCGCGACACCGCTGTGAACGAGGAACACGCCTTCGGTTTCCTTCTTATTGCCGCCATGCCGCCCCGTGTCGGCACGCGCCGGCATCGCCGCTTGGGCGGTCCCGCGACCCCCCGACTTTTGCTCCGTCGAGATCGGCGTGTTCTCGCGAACGGTGAGCGCGATAATCGGAATGGCCAGCGCCTGCTTGCGCGTATCCGTCACGATGCGCGCGGTGGCTGACAAATCGGGCCGCACCTCGGTCGGCGGATTGGAGAGCGTGATCTCGACCTCGTAATCCACCGCCCGATCGCTCTGGCCGGCGCCGGCGGCCGATGCGGCCGTCAGGATGGCGCTGTTGGAGACCTTCGTGACGCGGCCCATGAAGGTGGTGTCCGGGAAGGCGTCGATCGTGACTTCGACCGAGTCGCCCAGGTGCAGCCGGACCACGTCCGTCTCGTCGACCTGCACCTTGGTCTGAATCACCGACAGGTCCGAGATCGTCAACAGCAATCCGGTCTCGCGCGAGAACGTCCCGGGCACGGCCACCTCGCCCTCCTCGACGGCGAGCCGGGTGACCCGGCCGGCCATCGGCGCGACGAGATGCGTCTTGGCCAGCTGATCGCGCGCCTCCTGCAGCCCGGCGCGCGATTGCTCCACGAGATGCTGCGAGGCCGTCAGGTTGGCCTCCGAGATATCGGATGCCGTTTGGGCCTGCTCGAGCTGTTCCTGCGAGATGAGATTCGGGTTCTGCTCGCGCAGCTCCTTGGTGCGCTGCAACGCGCGCGTCGACTGGTCGCGTGTGGCCCGCGCCTGAACCGCGCCGGCTTCAGCCTGCGACATCGCTGCCTGCGCCCGTTGGAGATTCGCCTGGTAGATCGTAGGGTCGATTTGGAGGAGGAACTGGCCCTTCTGGACCAGATCGCCTTCGCGCACGGCAATCCGCGTGATGCGGCCCGTGATGTCGGCGCTGATGTCCACCTTCTTCTTGGGCTGAATCTTCCCGCTGGCGGTGACCGCCGCGACGAGGTCGCGCCGGCCCACGGTCTCGAAGCGCACCTCGATGCCCTTGTCGCGCTTCGCGCTGGCACTCACCATCACCAGCACAATCAGGAGCACGGCCCCTCCACCTCCCAACAGCACCTTGTTCCGCTTAGACATGGCGGCTTGATCCTCTCGGTTAACGCAAGCTGCGGCCCACGGCTGCTTCTAACGCCGCCAGGGCCTTGTGGTAATCGTACGTCGCGTTCACGGCATCGCTTTCGGCACGGAGCGAGGCGACCTGCGCGTCCAGCAGCTCGAAGAATGTGCCCGAGCCGACGCGGTAGCGCTCGGTCGCCAGCTGCAGCTGCTCGCGGGCAGCACTCCGATTCGTATCTTGCAAGCCGACAGTCCGGAACGCCGTCTGCAGCGTCAGAAACGCCTGGCTCACTTCGGTCTGCACCGCCAGGCCCCGCGCTCGCACCGACTCCTCGAGATTCCCGTGCTGGGCCCGCGCTTCTGAGACACGCAGCTGCTGCGAAAAGTTTGTAAAAACCGGCAGCGTCACGGTCAACCGCGCCTGGAACGGCTGCTGCGTGAAGTGGAACGGAAACACAGAATTTCGGTCGCGCAGTGCCTGCTCATTGGCCGCGCCCCAGACGAAGCCAGTGCAGTCGTTGGGCGGCAGTCCCGCGGTGGTGCGAATTCTGTTGTTATCCTGGCACTCGTTGTACTGGCTCGCGTACGACGCCTGCGCGTTGAAGATCAGGGGATCGACGTTCGTGAACTGCTGCGTGAAACCCGACCATCCCGCCGAAAGGGATAGCGTTGGACCATAGCTCGACGTGGCGGCCCGAACAGTCCACGCAGCTGCGCCCTCTCGCGCCCGGAGCGCCTTGAGCGGCGGGTTCTGCTGCTCGGCCATCGTCAGGAGATCCGGCAACTGCCACTGCGGCGCCTGCACGCTGAACGAGTCCGTCAGCTGTACCGCGGCGACGTCGATCGGCGGTATCACGCCCATCTGTTCGAACAGGCGCAGCTTCTCGACATTCACCACCGTCTGCGCCCGGAGCAAACCCACTTCGGCCTGGCCGCGCGCGACCTGCGCCTGGCGCACGTCGATGAGCGTCGCCTGCCCGACGCCGTAGCGCGCCTGGGCGAGCTTCAGGAACTCCTCGTTGCGCTGCAGGGTCTTGCGCGCGAGGTCGGCCTGCGCGTTCGCCTGCAGCACGGTCAGGTACTGCTGTTTGATCCCGGTGACGAGCAGGTTCTCAGCGCCCGCGATGTCGGCGTCTGTCGCACGCTGCTGGGCCTTCATGAGTCCGGGCTGGGACAGCGTCGTCCCCGACAATTGCCACGACAATCCCAGATCATAGAAGGAAGAAACCGTGGAGACAGACTGGGAAAAGCTCTGCGCCAGGAAGGTTTGCGACCCCGGCCCGGTGTAGCTCATGCCGCCCGAGGCGGTGAACGTCGGGATCAGGAGGCTGGAGTAGGCGTTGCGCACGCCCCACGCCGCGGGTCCGCGGTTGTTCTCGGCTTGTCGGTAGGCCGGATTCTTCTCGCGCGCGACGGCGATGGCGTCGGCGAGTGACAGCCCGGCGGCGGTAACATGTGCCGGAGTGGTGGGTGGAGTTGTCGGCTGCTGCGTAACTGCCACGGTGGCGGGGCCCAATACGAGGCCTGCCACGAGCAACACCTGTTTCATGGTCGTCCTTGAAAAGATATGTCGTGGGTCGAAGCGCACCCCCCTACGCGCAAGTGCATGAGGCGGTTTCGGCCTGTGACAGGAACCTAGCTACCGGCGAGGCGCTCCGCGACGAGGTGCCGGCCCGGGATCTCCACCTTCATCAACCGACCCTTGTCATCCAGCCACAGGTGCAGGGTGCCCTGATCGCCTGCCACCGTGATGTGTCGCAGGTGGGCCGGGTCATGATTGAGCGTTGTAGACGCTGGGCCGAGGTCGTGGATTTGGACCGTTTCGCGCCGCAGGGCGCGGGGGAATATGGCGGTGATAGCGGCGGGTTCGGCTGCCGCCTGCCAGGCGGCGAAGACGTACAGGGCAAAGACGGAGTCGTCGAGCACGACCGCTCGCGGTCCCGTCGCGAACTCACGCGCCCGCTCGGTCGCGCGAGCGAGCAGTCGCACGGTGAAGCGCCCGCGGCCCAGCTCGCCCAAAATGCGCGACGGCTGCCGTGGGTCGGCGACGTCGTACTGAAGCGTAGCGGGGAGCGTGTCGCCATTCACCTCGAGAATGGGCGCGAGCACGATGACCGGTCGTGCGCGATCGTAGCGAATCGTGGTCGCCAGCGTCCATCCGGCTTCGCCACGCGACAGCCGGCCATGGCTGACCCGAAACGCCTCGCGGGCGACCTCGAGCGAATCCACGCGCACGACAAGCACGCCCTCGTCAATCGGGGCGCCCGCTGCTTGCAGCAGCAACAGCGCGAAGAGACCCGTCGTCATGCGGCTACAGCCCCCAAGACTCGCGTCACGATACGGTCACGAATCATCTTATACAGGCGGGCGCCCTTTTCGGCCGACGCGAGGGTCGGTTTCCCTAAGGATCCAGGCGAAAGGGCGGGGACCGACCCCGCGGCGCGCCGACGGTAGTGGGCAACTTGCCGTTCCGTGAGCGGATAGTCCTGGGCCAGATCCATGCGGACCAGCTCAGGCGCGAGATGGAGCATGAGTGAGGTGTCCAGCTCGCCGCCGTGCGTGGGCCCGCCCGGATCCTCGAGGTAATCGGTGAAGTCGAGCGCGAAAATGTCTACGGTGAAGATGCGGGCCCGCCGTGTGCGCAGCGTCGACAGCGCTTCCTGGTGGGGGTCGTGCCCGTGCGCGGTAAGGATAATGAAGGCGTCCACACCGCACTGTTCCCAGGAGCCGAGCAGGTCGTTCATCCAGCGGTGCAGCGTCTTGCGTCGCACCGCGGCGTTGCCCGGATATGGTCGCTTCGTGACGGTATTGACACCGTATGCGATCGTCGGCGCACGCAGAATACTGAAATCGGCCGAAAGATCATCGGCAAGCCGCTCAACGATTAATGTATCGCAGCCCAGTGGAAGGTGGGGTCCGTGCTGTTCGCACGTGCCCACGGGCACTAACAGGCGTGAGTCACGCGCGAGGGCGGCGCGCACCGCGTCGGGGGTGAGAACGCTCAGGTGCAGCGGCAAGCTCACGTCGTAATCGCTGGTTGCTTTGCCGGTCTCGCGACTGCCGAATGGCTGCGCGCTGACGCGGCGGTCTGGGCGGCGCTCGCCGGTGTCGCGGGACTCGTGGCGGTGGCGCTCGCCATCAGGCCGCCAGCGCCGCGACCGAAAATGGGGCTCGTGGCGGCGCTCACCAGCCTGCTCCTGGGTGTCGTCCTCGTGGGCGGTGCGTTGCGCATTTGGCGGATCGAATGCTGTTGGCCGGCCCTGCGCGAACGGCTCGTCACCTCGGCCTCCCGGTCGCTCCAAACGTCTCTCGGCCAGGCCATTGCTGAAAGTCGCAGAATTGCCGAGCGCGGTGCGACGGCCGCTTCGCTGCCGCGCGAGGCGGTATTTGATCGGCTCGCTGACGCGATGCGGTCTGGGGTTCCGTTTGAACGCGGCGCGACCGTACGCGACGACGGGAGGGGCGCAGACTCCACGGTGATTGCCTGGGCGGGACGGCACCGCACGATTCCCGCGCCGCGGGATACGACCGAGCTGCAGGCGGTCATGACTCCATTCTACGTCGTGCTCGAGGCGCGGCGCCAGGCACAGGCCGCAACATCAGTCGGCAGTGTGTTGTTGTCCGCGATGCCCGCGATCGTGGATGGCGACCGCAGCCTCGCCGCGGACTTCGCGCGCAGGTACCGGGTCTCGCTGCGCCTGTTCCCTCCCGGTCAGGGACCGCGCGACTCGAGTGTGTTCGAGATCTGTAATCCTCGCACTCCACCCGCGCAGGCCTGCGCACCGGGAGACACGCTCTTCTCGGTGCAACTGATTCCGCCCTCACAGGGTGACGCGAAGCTCGCCGCGGTGTCGAATACCGCGTGGCTGGCCCGGATCGGGCTCGGCGTTTTGCTCGCAGTGCTTCTGGTCGCGGCTCCGTCTGGTCCCTGGCGCTGGGGTGTGGTGCTGGTTGCCGCGTGGACGTTGCTCCGCGCGCCTGTGGGTCCAGCGGCGCTGTTCTCGCCCGCGACGTTCTATCGCTCCGTGCTGGGAATTGGGACGTCGGCGGGCTCGCTGCTCGTCGTGGGGGTGCTGCTACTCGTGGCGGCGGGCTCGCTCTGGCGTCGCGGTCTGCGTCGTACCTGGTGGGGGATGGCGACCGCGGCCGTGCTAATCATCGCCGCACCGTACGTGGTCCGCTACTTCGGCCGCGGCATCGCGCCGCCCACGAGTGGGGTCAGCCTCGAGCTTTGGTTGTCCTGGCAGGCGGCACTCGCCGTGACGGCGATGGCGTTCATTCTGTTGGCGGCCGCCCTGGTGCGCGGCGCGAGCGAGCCAGCGCGCGCTTCGTGGGCGCTGCCGGTGGCGTGCGCGTGGGCGGCGCTGGCGGCGATCGGCGGGCTGTGGCTGTGGAGCCCGCACGGCGCGTGGCCGGAATGGTACACGTTCCTGTGGCTTCCCGCCTTGGTCTGGGCGATCCTTCCCGTGCCGCGACGCTGGGCGCTCGTCGGGATGGCGGTCGTCGCCGGGACGGCGGCCGCCTTGATCGCCTGGGGTGCCGCGGTCGAGGGCCGGTTGGCGCTCGCCACTCGCGATGCGCAACGACTGGGCCACGAGGGCGACGCCGTTGCGGTCGCGTTGCTCGAGCGACTGGGCCAGCAGGTGACGACTCCGTCGCAGCCCCCACCTCGCACCGCGGGTGACCTCTACGCGTTGTGGGTCGGGTCGCCGCTCGTCGCAGAGGATTATCCCGCGATGCTCGCACTGTGGGGCGCCGGACCGGACGGACCGCCCATCGCGGAGCTGCAGCTCGAGCAGCTCGACCTGCGGCCTGGACTGCTCTCGACCCTCGCTCGCTCCGCCGGCGACGGTCCGTGCATCGAACGGCTGGAGCGCATTCCGGGCGTCCATTACGTCCTCGTCGCGCCCCTCTCCAACGGCACGGTCCTCACCGTGGGCGTCGGCCCGCGCACGCGGCTGCTTCCACCGAATCGTGTGGCGCGGTTTCTCCGCGGCGATCCCGGCGTGCAGCCGCCGTATACGATCACGCTGTCATTACCGAGCCGGGCGTCCGTCGTCGGCGGCTTGGTAGAATGGCGGCGTGAGGGGTGGACGGCGCGCGGCGAGCGCCAGATCGAATTGCCCGACGGGGTCCGCCACGTGCACCTCCGCGTCGCACTCGGCGACCCATGGTCGCTACTGGTTCGCGGCGTTCTCATCGTCGGGCTCGATGTCGCCATGCTCGCCGGAGTCTGGCTCTTCGGTATCCTGGTTGCCGAGGGGTGGCGCGCGCGGTGGCCGACCCTGATTACGACGCTGCGCACCAGTTATCGCGCGCAGCTCACTTCTGTGCTCATCACGTTTTTCGTCTTGCCAGTCCTCGGATTTGCGGCGTGGAGCTTTACCGACCTGGCCGAGGATGCCCGTCGCTCCGGCGATCTGCTCATTCGCCAGACGCTCCGCGACGCCGCCGCCGGCGCCGAAACCGTCGCCCAAGATCCGCCCGAAACGATGGCTCGCTCGCTGATCGAGCTGGGCCGCCGGCTCGACGCCGAATTGTGGCTGTATCGCCGTGGCGTACTCGTGGCCACGAGCTCGCCGGTGCTGGGGGAGCTCGGTTTGGTCGATCCATTTCTCGCTCCCCAGGTCTTCCGGGGCACGCTTGAGGACGAGCTCGAGACGACCATCGACGCGCGCACCGGCGGCCGGCCGACTCGCGTCGGCTTTCTCGTCGTTGCGCCGGGTCCACCCGGTGAGCAGGGAGTGCTGGCAGTGCCGCAGCTGTTGGACGACGAGCGCATTCGGCAGCAGCGGGAGGATCTCACCTTCGGCATCCTGCTGGCGACGCTCGTCGGGTTGGTGGCCGCGATCTACCTTGCCGGCCTCGCGGCGCGCCGGCTCGCGATGCCCGTCGCCGCCCTGCGCGAAGCGGCCATTGCCGTGGGGCGGGGCAGTGACCCGCCGGCATTTCCGCCGGGCACGCCGCGGGAATTCGAGCCGGTGCTCAGCGCGTTCGATCGCATGGTCACCGACGTGCGGCGCAGTCAGGCGGCGCTGGAAGAGGCGCGGCTGCGGACTGCCCGAGTGCTCGCCAACGTCGCGACCGGGGTGATCGCGGTGGACGACGGGCTACGCGTGACGATGGCGAACCAGCGCGCCTCGGAGCTGGTGCTGGGTGGCACGGAGACGCTCGCACCGGGCAACGTACTGCCGCAGACGACCGCGGCGGGATGGGCGCCCGTCTGGAAGGCGGTCGCGGAGTTCATCGCCGAGAACCGGGACGTGATCAAGGAGCTCGAGTTCGAGGTGGGGGGTCGTCAGATTCGCGTACAGCTCGCGCTGCTGGGCGCCGCACCCGACGGCTGCGTCATCGCGCTCGACGATGCAACGGATCTGACGCGCGCGGCGCGCGTGCTCGCCTGGGGCGAGATGGCTCGCCAGGTGGCGCACGAGATCAAGAATCCGCTTACGCCAATTCGCCTCGGCATCCAGCACCTGCAGCGCGTGCGTGGCAAAGGACACTCCACAACCTTCGACGCGACGTTGAAGGACACGTCGGAGCGGATTCTCGCGGAGATCGATCGGCTGGATGGCATCGCGCGCGCCTTCTCGCGCTTCGGCACGCCCCATCCCTCCGGTGCCGAGCAGCTGCCGCTCGAGCCCGTCGATCTCGCGGCGACGGCTCGCGAAGTCGTCCAGCTCTACGATCTCGGCGCGACGCCCCGGTTCGAGGTTCGGACCAGCAACGGGGCGCCACCGCCGGCGCTCGCGCGCAAGGACGAGGTCAAGGAAGTGCTGGTGAACCTGCTGGAGAATGCGCGCAATGCGGATGCGAAGCGCGTGACGGTCCACGTCGCGGCGAGCGGCCGGCAGTTGGTGGTCGCCGATGACGGCCGGGGGGTCCCGCCGGAGGCGTTGCCCCGGGTGTTCGAGCCGACGTTTTCGACGACGTCGAGCGGTGCCGGGCTGGGGCTGGCGATCGCGCGCCGGCTCGTCGAGAGCTGGGGCGGCGTGATCACGCTCGAAAGCGATCCCGGCAAAGGGACACGGGTCACTCTGACGCTCCAAACCGCATCCTGAAGCGTCCTCCGGGTGACCTTCCTCACACCAAACAATGGAAAAATCGGACACAATGTGCAAAGTTGTGGCGGCTTTTCCCTTGTCCGAGGTGACCCGTGCGAACCGGAGTCGTCGCTCTTGCACTCGCCGTGCTCGTACTTGCCCCGCTGCGGCCGGCCAGCGCGCAGTTGTCCTTCGATGCGCGTCGCGTCGGCATGGGAGGAGTGTCCCTCAGTCGTGACGGGAACGCGCGTCGCTACAACCCCGCGTATCGCGCGGTAAAGAACAAGAATCAAGTCGCTGGCGCGCCCAAGTTCTCGATCCCGGTACCGCTGGGGCTGATCCAGTTTTTCAAAGATCACCCGATCAACCAACTGAGTCACGATCCGATGTTCAGTCCCGACTCGGCGGCGTTCAACCCGATCGGGTTGCTGGATCTCGTGTTCAATCCGCCCATCTTCCTCGAAGTGAAGAAAGCACCCACCCCAACGAACGACGTCGCGTTCACGATCGGGAGAAATCAGCTCATCGTCGACTTGGGTGCCTCGCGAGTGCTGATCCCGGAACAGGATTTCGGACTGGGCTCGACGAGCCGGTTGTTCGACGCCGGGGTCGGGTTTGCCGGCTTCAACTTCGGCGTCATGGGCTTTCTCGAGTATGACGTCGAATTCCAGCTCGACAGCACACTTCGGAGTTTCCTCGTCAGTGATTCGACGGCGCGGCCCAACACGCCCTACTTCGTGAACATCGACGGAGTGGCGCAGGCGGGCTTCGCGCCGACAGTCAGCTACGCGGGCCGCATCCTGCGAGGTGCCGGCGGAAACGATACTGACGACGGGTTCTATCTCGGCGGCGCTCTCCATTATTACTACGGTGCCACGTACGGCAGCGCCGTCGGTCCCGCTGGATTCACGACCGGCACTCCCGTGCTCGGCAGCACGCCGACCCCGCTGCTCGACGGCCTCGTCTCCACATCCACGAAGCCCGGTGGCCATGGCGTCGGGGGCGACGTCGGCGTGGTCTGGATCTCCGGACCGTTCGAAGTCGGCGCGGGTGTCGACGATATCGGCGCCGAGCTCACCTGGTCCCACACGAAGATTCAGCGCTACCTCTACACCACCAGCACGAACTCGGTCTCGCGGACCGTAATCGCGCCCGATACCACCACGAAGACGAAGCTGCCCGTTACGTATCTGGCGAATGCTGCCATCCATATGGGGACGGGAACGACCGTCGGTGGCGACGTCATCAACTCCGGCCGTGGCACGGTGATTCACGTCGGCGCCGAGCAGCGCACCGGGCCGTTTGCGGTGCGCGGCGGCGTGTCGCGCGATCAGCGGAAGAAGATGCAGTTCGGATTCGGCGGTGGGGTGCGACTCGGGCCCCTCGGCCTGGACATCGGATTCTGGACGCACAGCAACTCATTCTCTACGCAGCGGGCGATTACGATGGCCACGTCGATTTCGATCTATTAAGAGGCGACCCATGAAGGCTCTTGCTGCCGCTCTTCTCATCTTTGTCGCTGCCTGCGGGCAAGGAAACGCGATCTTCAACGTCGATGTGTTGAGCTTTCTGTCCGCAACCGACTCGGTCAAGCGGTTCAGCGTTCCCGTCGGGATCGGACAAGCGGATTCGAACGTCGCGCGGCGGTTCTTCCTTCCGCCCGGCTTCGGAAAAACGGCGGCGGACTCGGTTAGTGCGTCAGCGACCGCCTCGATCATCGACACCGCCGGCAGCGGCAGCGTCCAGTTCGACGTCTTCTTCGCAAGGACGCAGGGGGCGCTCTTCACCGGGACGCCGTACCTGAGCGCAAACAGTGGCGCCATGGTGGCTGGTGACTCGGTCCGGCTGTTGCCGCCCACCACAGTTTCCCTCGCCGACACCGTTTTTCAGAAGGACACGGTGTGGGTGGGCGTTCGCGCCCGCATCAACAAGAACATCGCTACCACCATGGCGGGCCGCTTCCGCCTGAACAGTCTCCTCGTGCGGATTGTGGTCAGGGGCAACATCCTCTAGCAGGCGCGGCTTGTCGCCGCGCTATATTTCGTCCCCGTGAGCACTCGACGTCCCAGCGTGACGGTCAGCGTGGGCGGCGTGCCGGTGGGCAGCGCCCATCCGATCGTCGTCCAGTCGATGACCAACACCGACACCGCCGCTGCCGCCGCGACCGCCGCCCAGGTGCGCGCGCTGCACGAGGCCGGCAGCGAGCTGGTGCGCGTGACGGTGAATACCGATGACGCGGCGCGCGCCGTGCCCGCGATCGTCGCCGAGGTGGATGTTCCCGTCATCGGCGACTTCCATTACAACGGGCACCTGTTGCTCACGAAGCACCCCGAGTGCGCCCGCGCGCTCGCGAAGTACCGCATCAATCCGGGCAACGTCGGCACCAAGCGCCGCGACGACAACTTCCGCACGATCATCCAGGTCGCGATCAACGAGGGCAAGCCGGTTCGCATCGGCGTCAATTGGGGCAGTCTCGACCAGCAGCTCCTGACCGACATGATGGACGCGAACGCGAAGCTGGCAGAGCCGCGTGACGCCCGCGATGTCACGATGGATGCCATGGTGGAGAGCGCGATGCGCTCGGCAGAGCTGGCCGAGGAATCGGGGCTCCCGCATCACCACATCATCCTGTCGGCCAAGGTCTCAGGGGTGCAGGATCTCGTCGCAGTCTACCGAATGCTCGCCGCGCGTTCCGACTACCCGCTGCATCTCGGTCTCACGGAAGCCGGCATGGGGACGAAGGGTGTCGTCGCGAGCACGGCGGGTCTCTCCATCCTCCTCCAGGAGGGGATCGGCGACACGATACGCGTCTCGCTGACGCCCCGTCCCGGAGGGGACCGCACCGAAGAGGTGCAGGTCGCCCAGCAGGTCCTGCAGTCGCTCGGACTGCGGAGCTTCACGCCTCAGGTGACGGCCTGCCCCGGGTGCGGGCGCACCACGTCGACCTTCTTCCAGCAGATGGCCGAGGAAATCCAGCAGTATTTGCGCGATCAGCGGCCCGCCTGGCAGGCCCGCTATCCGGGCTCGGAAGAATTACGCGTGGCTGTGATGGGCTGTATCGTCAACGGGCCGGGAGAGTCGAAACACGCCGACATCGGCATTTCGTTGCCTGGGACGGCCGAAGAGCCGCGCGCCCCGGTCTACGTGGACGGCGCGCTCAAACTGACTCTCAAGGGCGACACGATCGTCGCCGATTTCCTGCGAATCCTAGACGACTACGTCGAGAGACGTTTCGGATCAGCGAATGGGGGATCCCAGGGGCACGTCGCGGTCGGGGTGCACCAGGCAGATGTCGCCTTCCCCAAGAATCACACCTAGCGTCAAGACTTCCGACAAAAACGTGGCGATCTGACGGGGCGGGAAATTGACGACCCCGAGCACCAGCTTTCCGACGAGATCGTTCGGATCGTAGTACTTGGTAATCTGCGCGCTCGAATTCTTCACGCCGATCACGGGCCCGAAGTCGATGCGGAGTTTGTAGGCGGGTTTGCGGGCTTGCGGGAACTCGTCCACCTGCACGACCCGGCCGACGCGGACGTCGATCCGAGCAAAATCGTCGTAGCTGATCTGGTCCATCGCCGCTCCAAGTGTCCCTTTTAGAGGTCAGGGGAAGCACCGTCTGAGGCGGCAAAAGCTTGGCACGTGCATTGCCTTTCCGCTACGGCGCAGGCGACTTCCACTCTCACAGGACGGCGATTATGCGGCGCATCGGGATGGCGGTGCTGGCCCTCGGTTTCGTGTCATCTCCTCTTCTTGGCCAGCGGTCCGCCCTCCGCGAAGTTGGCAACCGCGGTGCTTTCGGCGCCGACTTTGTCGTGGCAGAGCCGCTCGGCGAGTTTCGCCGCAATGGGGACGTCGCGGGCGGATTGTCGATCTTCGGCGTCACGAGCGGCGGAGCTCTGGCGCTCCGTATCGACGCTTCCTGGATGGCCTACGATGCGCAATACCAGAGTTACGGCGTTTCCACCACTTCGCAAATCGGCTCGATCGGCGCGGGACCCCAGCTGACGCTGGGCAGTGGTGCGTTCCGCGTCTACGGGTTTGCGACCATGGGCGGGTCGCTGTTCTGGAGCAACGCGAGCTACAACAGCTGCGGCTGCTCTGCGAGCAACTACCTCGACGGCCACACGACGTGGATGCGGTCCGCGGGCGGCGGCGTGCTGCTCGGTCTTACCGCCGGTCGCACTCCGATCGCCATCGACATTGGTGCGCGCGGCGTGCGCCACGATCGTGTGACCTATGTTCCGGCGGGCGGCCTGACGCAGAATCCTGACGGCAGCTTCAGCGCACGCCAAGTCACGACGCCGGTGGATATGCGCGTCTATCAGATCGGGGTGTCGATCGGGATTCGGTAACCTCCCCTGCCGTCCCCGAACTCACCCCTTAACCTGGCCCCGCTGTTCGGGGCCAGGACCTTTTTGCAGAATCTGGTTCAGATACCGATGCGGCGCGTTCAAGAAGTCCCGGGTGATCCGCACATGATCGAGATCCTCGTACGCGACGGCCTGTACTGGCAGACGGTCGAACGTGTAGATCTGGGCGTTGGGGAACGCGAGCAGCAGCGGCGAATGCGTGGCGATGATGAATTGCGCATCCTGGCTCACCATGTCGCCGATCATTGCTAGGAGCGCGAGCTGGCTCTGCGGCGAGAGCGGCGCTTCCGGTTCATCCCGCAGGTACAAGCCACCGGGCACAAATCGCGATTGAAACAGCTTGAGAAAGCTCTCGCCGTGTGAATTGGCGTCGAGCTCGGCGCCGTAGCGTTTCTCCATCTCCGCGATGGAGGCGTGCAGCGGTCCCAGCTTGAGACCGAGCGCCCCGTCTGAGCGTCCGCTCGCGTTGTACTGTTGGGCGGCTTCGAGCTTCTCGAGGATCAGTTCGGCGCGCAGGCGCGCGAGCCGTTTCGCAAAGCCAAAGAGGTCTTCGGCACGCAGGAAGAATCCCCGTGTCGTGCGCTTGGCCCAGCTGAGCCGCAGCGCGTTTCCGAGACGGCGTTGCGCTTCCAGGGTATTGTCCTGCTGCACTTCGGGGCTGCCTACGGCCGGAAGTCGCGCGGCGGCGGCGATGCCCTCGAGCAGCGTGGACTTTCCCGACCCGTTCTCCCCGACAAAAAACGTGACTGGCCCATCGAGCGCGAGCTGTTTCAGCGTGCGGATGGCTGGCACCGAGAACGGAAAGGCTGCGTCGCCGCCCTGGCGCGCGATCGCTTCCAGATGCACGGTGGCGCTCACGACTGCAAGATAGTTGAGCGGAAAGTGTTGCAGGTTGCTTACACTTTTGGCTCGCAGCCAAGACCCTCTTTTCGGAAAAGCCCGGTCCGTTGGGCGCCATATGAGGTACGGGACTTGCGGCGCCGCCCCGCAGGGGGAACAGCGTGGAATCCAGGCCGGAAACGGGGGTACGCCCCACTGTTGGACAGCCGTTTGACTCCGTGCCTCGTTATGTGCCGCCCGCTCAGGCGAGTGGGGCAGCCGCGAGTCGGGCCAAGCCCGCCGTCATCTTTCCAGAGACCGATTCAGACGATGTCGTAGCGGATCATCCTCCAAAGAAGCGCGTCGCGTCCTCGCTGCTCCGTCCGGCCACGTACCTGGCGTCGGCGCTGATCGGTGCCGTCCTCGTAGTCGGCCTCTCCCGGGTCGCAGGCGGAAGTGGCGCGCCGCCGAACACAACTAGCCCACGCTCCGGCTCCGGTGCGGATGTCACGTCGCAAGCAAGCGCGGCCGCGACGCTCGACCGGCGCGCCGACAGCCTGGCACTGGCGCTCTCCACCTTCACCATCCGAGCCAGCATGTACGATTCTCGGCGCCTGCCATGCAGCGGCCTTGCCCGTGGCCTCACGCAGGTCGAGGACGGTTGGCTGGCGTACAACATGGCGCGGAAGGACGTGCTGGCCGTCCCCGATCCCGGCCGGGACGCTCGCGACAAGCGGCTCTATGCCGACGTCCGCGCGGTAGAGGTACGGTTCGAACGCTCATCCTGTGCGCGGCCATAGCATGCGTCTCCGCCTCAGGGGCGGAATCCTCGGGGTCGCCGCGTTCGCGGCGCCACTCGCCGCGCAATCGCCACCGCCACTCGACAAGACCGAGCTGATCCGGCTGCTCACGAACCCTCTGTTCGCGCAGACCGAGGTCGCGGACGTCGTACGCCGCAGCTGCCTCACCTTCCGGCCGACGGAGCGCGACTGGGCGGATCTGCGCAACGCTGGCGCCGGCGGCGAGGTGATCGCCACTGCCGCCGCGTGCGACGGTCGCCGGGCCAGCAGTTCGTCCGCCGCGTCGCCCAGCGATGAGACGGTGCAGCCCGTCACCGCCGTGGCCCAGCCGGCGGAAGTCATCACGACGGCGGGAACGGCCGCGAGTGTGCGCGTGCGCCTGAGCCGCGGCCGCACGCCGCTGCGTCGCACGACGCTCGCCTTGCGGGGGACGACCTCGCTTGGCATGACGCGGGATGCCTCGGCGGTGACCGACGACAGTGGCATCGCCGTGTTCCGGTTGCCCGCAGTCGCGCGAGCCGGCACGCATCAATTCGAGATCCGCGGCGGCAGTGGCGCGACGTTTCCCGGCCAGCCGGCCGTGCTGTACTCCGTTCGGTCCGCCAAACCGGGCCGCATCCGTGTCACACCAGACTACGTGGCGTTCCGCAGCGGAGACACCAGCGCCGCCCTCGTGGCCGTGGTGACGGACTCGCTCGGGAATCCGGTCGCAGGGGAGCCGGTCGACCTTGTCGGCGGCACCGGGGAAAACGGCTCGCCGACCTCCGTCACCGATTCCGCCGGCCGCGCCGCATTCGCCGTGACGCCGAATTCCGTACCGCGCGGTGCGTCAGTGCAGGTCCGTGCCCGCGGTCTTGCGCCGGTGGAGGTGGAGATCGCCGCGGCTGCGGGACTGTCCGGCGTCAACACCGGATTCCTTCCACTGCAGTCGACCACCGGGGCGGTCGGCAGTCGGTTGGGTGAGCCGCTGGTTTTCAGTACCCGCACCGTGCAGGGGGCTCCCGCTGCCGGGCGCACGGTCCGATTCCGCACGTCAAACGCGCGCGTCACGCCCGAGTCGGCGGTCGTGGACTCGACGGGACGCGTGCGCGTGGATGTCGTGCTTGGGAACCGCGCGGGCGAGTCGGCCGTGTTCGCGAGCGTCGATTCCGTGGAGCGGGTCATGACGTTGCGCGCCCAGCCGGGACCCATCGATACACTGATCCTCGACCGCAGTGGCGAGGTGGTCAGTGGGCGCTCGGTCACGGTGCAGGTTGCGGCGCCGTTCTCGTTGCGCCTGCGGGCGCGGGACATCTATGGCAATCTGACGTCCATTGATGGATTGGGTCAGGCGCTGCGCGCCGGCCGTGCGCGGCTCAATGTGCGGCAGCAGGATCTGCAGGTGGTCAGTATCGAGTCAACCGATTCAGCCGTCGTTGTGACGCTGAAAGCGCAACGCGTAGGCAGCTACCAGTTCGTGATCGGGAGCGGGATTACGGCCGGCGTTCGTGTGGACGCCGTCGCGAAACCGTAGTCAGTCGGCCGCCGCGGGTTCCTCGACGGATGCCCGCCGGGCGCGGCGTCCGAACCGATGCTGTAGCGTATCGAGGTAGGTGTAGACCACGGGCGTTACGTACAGCGTGATGAGCTGAGAGAACGCCAACCCACCCACCACAGCCAGGCCCAGTGGCCGCCGCGATTCGCCGCCGGCGCCCCACCCGATCGCGATGGGCAGCGTCCCCATCAATGCCGCCATGGTCGTCATCATGATCGGCCGAAACCGCACGCTGCAGGCCTGGATGATCGCATCGCGCGGCGACTTGCCCTCATTCCGCTCGGCATCCAAAGCGAAGTCGATCATCATGATCGCGTTCTTCTTGACGAGTCCCACCAGCATGATCACCCCGACGAACGCGTAGACGCTCAGCTCGGTCCGGAAGATGAACAGGGTGAGGAGCGCACCGAATCCAGCGAACGGCAAGCCGGACAGAATCGTCAAAGGGTGAACGAAGCTCTCGTAGAGAATCCCCAGGACGATGTAGATCACGACGATCGCGAGCAGCAGCAGGAAGGCGAGTCCCTGTTGGCTGGCCTGGAACGCCTGCGCCGTCCCCGAGAAGCCGGTGCTGATCGTCGAGGGCAAGGTTTGCCGCGCGACTTTCTGGACCTCGTTCACCGCGGCACCGAGCGAAACCCCGGGCGGCAGGTTGAACGAGAGCGTTACCGAGGGGAGCTGGCCGCTGTGGTTCACGCTGAGTGGTCCCACATCATTCGACGCGGAGGCCACGGAGGTCAGCGGAATCAGCTTGCCGGTTTGCGAGCGCAGGTACAGCAGCTGCAGCGCCGTGGGATCGCGCTGGTATTCGGGCAGCAGCTCGAGGATCACCCAGTACTGGTTGTTCGGCGTGTAGATCGTCGATACCTGACGCGAGCCGTAGGCGTCATACAGCGCCTGTTCGATCTGCTGAACGGTCACGCCGAGGCTCGTGGCGCGGTCACGATCGATGCGCAGGCTCACCTGGGGGTTCTTGATCTGCAGGTCGGTGGTGACGTCCTGGAGCGTGGGAAGCCCGCGCAGCGCACGCTCCAGTTTCGCGGCGTTGTCGTACAGCGCGTCGATGTCGGCGCTCTGCAGCGTGAACTGATACTGCGTCTTGGTCGGCCGGCCGCCGACGCGGATGGAGGCGGGCACCTGCAGGTAGGTCCGAATACCCGGCACGCTGTTGAGCTTGGGATTCAGCTCGCGCACCACCTCATCCGCGGGCAACCGCTGATTGCGCGGCTTGAGCCGAATGCTGAGGCGGCCCTGGTTCATCGTCCCGCCGCCGACCGACGACATGAAGTGCCCCACGTTGGGGTCGTGGCTCAGGATCTCGGCCACGGCCTGTTGGTGGTCGCTCATGTTGTCGAACGAGCTGCCTTCGAGCGTCTCCGTGGTCCCCTGGATCTGGCCGGTGTCTTCCGTCGGAATGAATCCCTTGGGGACAAGCACGAACAGCACCGCCGTGGCAGCCAGGATACCCGCCGAGAAGACGAGCGCCAGAGGGCGGCGATCCATGACCCATGCCAGCGACCGCTCGTAGAGACCCAGGCCGCGCTGGTAGACGCGTTCCGTCGCCTCGTACCACCGTCCATGGTGCTCTTCTTTGGGCGGGCGGAGGAAGCGGCTGCATAGCATCGGCGTAAGTGTCAGCGACACGAACCCGGAGACCAGAATCGCGACGCCGATCGTGACGGCGAATTCGTGGAACAGCCGGCCGATGATGCCGCCCAGCAGCAGGACGGGGATGAACACCGCCGTGAGCGAGAGCGTCATCGACAAGATCGTGAAGCCGATCTCGCGCGCGCCGTCGAGTGCCGCCTGCATCGGCCGTTTTCCCATCTCGAGATGGCGGACGATGTTCTCGAGCATCACGATGGCATCGTCCACGACGAAGCCGACGGAGAGCGTGAGGGCCATCAGCGACAGGTTGTCGAGGCTGTAGCTCATCAGGTACATCACCGTGAACGTGCCGATGATCGAAAAGGGCAGGGCCAAGCTCGGGATGAGCGTCGCCGAGAGGTTTTTGAGAAAAAGGAAGATCACCATCACGACGAGGCACAGCGTGATGAGCAGTGTCAGCTGCACGTCGTTCACCGATTGGTGAATCGAGACGGACCGGTCGTAGAGCGTATTCACTTCGACCGACGCTGGCAGCTGTCCGGAGAGCGACGCGACCATCGTCTTCACCGCGTCCGCGACCTGCACGGTGTTCGTCCCGGGCTGCCGTTGAATCGCGAGCACGACGGCGCGCTTGCCGTCGTACCAGCTCGCGTTGCGGGAGTCTTGGACATCGTCGAGCACGCGTGCCACGTCCTGCAGACGCACCGGCGCGCCGTTCTGGTAGGTGACGGCCAGCTGCCGGAACTCCGGCGCGCTCGAGATCGAGCCGTCGGCCAATACGGTGTATGCGCGCTGCGGTCCCCAGAGTGTTCCGGTCGGGAGATTGGGATTCCCGGCCGACACCGCCGCTGTCACTTCATCCAGCCCAATGCCGCGCGCTGCGAGCGCCTTGGGATCGACTTGAATGCGCACCGCGTATTTCGCGGAGCCGAACACCTGGACCTGCGCCACGCCACTGACTGTCGACAGGCGCTGCGCGAGGAACGTTTCGGCGTACTCGTCCAGCGCGGACAGTTGAAGAGTGCCGGACGTCAGGGCGAGGTACAGGATCGGCGAGTCCGCCGGATTCGACTTGTTGTATGATGGCGGCTGCATGCCGGGCGGCAACTGCCGGAGCGTCTTGGAGATTGCCGCCTGCACGTCCTGGGCAGCGGCGTCGATGTCACGCGACAGGGTGAACGTCAGCGTGATGTTCGTGCTGCCCAACGTGCTCGATGACGTCATGGCGTCGATGCCGGCGATCGTCGAGAACTGCTTCTCGAGCGGCGTTGCCACTGCGGCGGCCATCGTCTGTGGGCTCGCGCCCGGCAGGCCGGCCCCGACAGTGATCGTGGGGAAATCGACGTTCGGGAGGTCGCTCACCGGCAGCAGCCGGTACGCCATCAGCCCGAACATGAGGATGCCGAACATCACGAGCGTCGTCGCGACGGGACGACGAATAAACAGTCCCGAAAAACTCATTTCGGGTTCCCCGCGTCCGACCCACCCCCGCCGCCTGCGGTCTCCGTGGTTGGACCGCCGCGGATGTCGACCTTCGCGTTCGGCGTGAGACGCAGCTGCCCGTCGGTGACGACCAGGGCGCCTGCCGGGACGCCGGCGACCACGCTCAGACTGTCGAGTGTCCGCTCCACAGTCACCGGCTGCGTCGCGGCAGTGCCGTCGTTATTCACGACGAATACGTAGGTGCCTTGCTGGCCTTGCATCACAGCCTGGCTCGGGACGACGACCGCGTCGTTCTGCATGCCGAGGACGAGTGTGATTCTGACGAACTCGCCGGGCCAGAGGTTCCCATCGCGATTCTGGAAGCGGGCCTTGAGGAGCACGGTCCCCGTTGAGGTGTCCACCTGATTGTCGACGAACGAAAGAACGCCCTGAACGGTCGACGCGGAATCGCGCGCCGGCATCGCGATCGCCTTGAGCTCTTGCCCGGCGCGCTGGCGGATGGCGGGAAGGCTGATTGCTGGAACGGGGAAGCGCACCAGGATGGGGCGCATCTGGACGATCGAGACGAGCGGGTCGCTGCCGGCGCGCACGAGGTTGCCCTCATGGAGCAGCAGCCGGCCCGTGCGGCCCCCGATCGGGGCGCGCACCGTCGCATACTCGAGATTGAGCCGGGCGATGGATGCGGTGGCCGAGTCGGAACGCACTGCGGCCGCGGCCGCGTCAGCCACCGACTGCTTCGCCTCGTAGTCTTCCTGCGTGACGGTATTGGTTGCCGCCAAAGTTTTGTAGCGCGCCGCCTCGCGCGCGGCACTTTCGGCCTGCGTGAGGTCGCGGAGTAGGGCGCCTTCAGCCTGCTGCAACGCGGCGCGATAGGGACGCGGATCGATCTCGAACAGGATCTGGCCGGCGGCGACTTCGTCGCCCTCGCCGAAGTTGACGTGCAGGATCGTACCGTTCACCTGCGGCGTGACGTCGACGGAGCGGATCGGCTCGACCGTCCCCGTGGCTTGCAGCTCGTAGGGGAGGGCGCGACGCTCGGCTCGTGCCACACTGATCGGCACCCGCGGGGCGCTCCCGCCCGTGCGTGAGCCGCACCCGGCCCCCCCCGCGAGCGCCAGGCCTGCGAGCAAAACGGTTCGGAAAGTCACGACTTCTATACGCATATCCTCCCCACGGCGTCATTTAGACCCTGGGGGCGGTGTTTTGGCTACCCCGCCGCACGTTCCTAAACCTAGCGTCGAACATGCTCGCGCGCGTCCGCTCCGCCGCCGTCCTCGGGATCGATGCGTACCTGGTGGAGGTCGAGACCGACATCGCCAGCGGCCTGCCGACGTTCGTGACAGTCGGGTTGCCGCAGGGCGCCGTAAAGGAGGGGCGCGACCGCGTGTCAGCCGCCCTCGCCAACACCGGTTACACGTTTCCGCTCAAGCGCGTCACCATCAACCTGGCACCTGCCGACATCAAGAAGGAAGGCTCGGCGTTCGATCTGCCGATCGCGCTCGGCATCCTGGCGGCGACCGAGCAGGTCAGCGGAGAACGGCTGGGAAGGATCGCCGTCCTGGGGGAGCTTGGCTTGGAGGGCGCGATCCGGCCTGTGCGCGGCGCCTTGCCCGTCGCGCTGGCCGCCCGAGCCGCGGGCGTCGATGCCCTGATCCTGCCCCGCGAAAACCTGTCAGAAGCGGGCGTTGTCGCTGGCTTGCGCGTCCTTGGGGCAAGCTGCCTGGCCGAGATCGCGGACTTTCTCGACGGCCGGGCCGAGCTTCCCGGAGCGTCGATCGATGTCGCGCGGTTGTTTGCCGAGCGCGCCAGGGACGACGTGGACTTCGCCGAAGTAAAGGGGCAGCCGCACGCAAAGCGCGCGCTCGAGGTCGCGGCGGCGGGCGGGCACAACATCCTGATGGTGGGGCCTCCGGGTTCGGGGAAGACGATGCTCGCCCGCCGCCTGCCCACCATCCTGCCGCGGATGAGCCTGGATGAGGCGCTCGAGACGACGAAGATCCATTCGGTCGCAGGCACGCTGCCGCTGGGCGAGTCGCTCGTGGCACGGCGGCCGTTCCGGGCACCGCATCACACGATCTCGGACGCCGGCTTGATCGGTGGCGGATCCTATCCGCGCCCCGGCGAGGTGAGCCTCGCGCATGGGGGCGTCCTGTTTCTCGACGAGCTGCCCGAGTTCCGCAAGAACGTGCTTGAGGTCTTACGCCAGCCGATGGAGGATGGCGTCGTGACGATCGCGCGCGCGGCGATGAGCCTGTCCTACCCGGCGCGCTTCATGTTGGCCGCCGCGATGAATCCCTGCCCCTGCGGCTGGTTCGGCGATCCGCACCACAATTGCGCATGCGGATCGGTCGTCGTGCAGCGATACCTGGCGCGGGTCTCGGGGCCGCTCCTCGATCGCATCGACATCCATCTGGAAGTGCCGGCGGTGAAGTACAAGGCTCTCACGGGCGAAAGTGGTGGCGAGCCGAGTGAGGCGATGCGCGAGCGGGTGGATCGGGCGCGCGTGGTGCAGCGCGAGCGGTTCGCGACCCGGCCCGGGATCTATGCCAACGCGCACATGGCGCCGCGCGATATTCGCGCGCACTGCAAAGTCTCGGATGGCGCGGACGCGCTGCTCAAGACCGCGATCACGCGACTCGGGTTATCAGCGCGCGCCTATCACCGCATTCTCAAGATCGCGCGCACGGTCGCGGATCTCGACGAGGCGGCGTCGCTCGAGCCGAAGCATGTGAGTGAGGCGATTCAGTACCGGAGCCTCGACCGGCGGGGCGTGGGGTAGCCCCCCGGAATCGCCCCGTAGCGGTGCCGCGTCGACATCGAGCCCCGGTCCACGGCCGAGGGTGTGGCGCCGGCACACCCCCCCAAAGGAAGCAGCCCCGCAGCCTCCGGGCACACGAATTGCCTCACCTCAAAGCCAGAAGGGAGCTCTTGTGAGGCGCAGGTCGTTCGCGTGGTGGGAAGAGGCGATCATCGCCCTCGGGTTCTGGCTGGCGGCGGTGGTCGCCTTAGCCGCACGTCGTCGCGGTTGACGGCGCTCCGCTCGTCCACCTAGCTATCGGTGAGGGGCTTCGGAGGCGCAAGCATGCCCGAGGTACCGCAATGGGCCCGTGTGCGCGGCGACGTGAACTGCCATGTGCGGCGGGGTGCGTGGTACGAAGTCCTTCGCCTCACCCCAGATCAAGCCATCCTCGACGTAGACAATCGGCCCTTGAGTGTGCCCAGGTCCTCGCTGGAGATCGTGCCCCTGCGGCCCCAACGGTGGTCCGTCGTCGCCCGCCCGTCGGACGCGGTGATGGTTCCGCTGAGCTGGGGCTCGCGCTACGCCGTCTGCCCGGGCTGTTGCAGTCGAACATCGCTGCAGGGGCACCCGAACGAGATCCGGTGCTCGCGGTGCGACGGCGTGTTTGCAGTGGCGTGGGATGATGCTTAGCCGCTCACCGCTCCAGCCGCGGTTCTCCAATCATCCCCATCGGCTCACCCTGCGACATGGCGGGCGTCGCGACGACGTACAGCACGATGCCGCCGAACGGCGCCCGGATCTCGGCCTGTGGATTGCCGAAGAAATCGGTAAGCACTCCGATCACGCTGCCTTTCTGGACGCTTTGGCCGCGCTCGACGCGCGCGTGCCACACGCCAGTGGCGGGGCTGCGGAGCACTTCGGTACGCTCGAAAAACAGGGGCTGTCGAACGAGCTCGACGTCCCCAGGCACCATGTGGAAATAGCGTAGCAGCCGGAAGACACCGTCCACGTTCCGCTGCACCATGTCTTCGGCGGGGATGCCGAGGTATCCGGTCTCCGTGGTGATCGAGGGCTTGCCCCGGAGTTGCGCCGTGTTCTGCGTGTAGACCGATGCGCGGACGTCGCGGGGGCGCATCGTGTCGACGACGATGTGATCGCTGCCCCACGCCAGCGCCATCTCGCGCGCAATCGAATCAGCCCGCGCATTGAGGCCGAGCGGACTCCAATAGCTGTAGGGCCGGAGCGACTCGTTGCCGTCGCCGCCGTGAATGTCCACGAGGTAGTCCGCGCGCTCGATGATCTGATTGGTAATCGCGTAGGCAATGCGCTCCGAAACCGTGCCGTCCGCCTTGCCGGGATAGACGCGGTTCAGGTTCTTCCCGTCGATCGGGCTGTAGTAGATCGTTCGGCCGAGGAACGACGGCATGTTCGCGACGTGGACGATGAGCAGCGTGCCACGCAGCACGGCAGGATCGATTATCGCACGCACGCGCTGCAGCGCGACAATCGGCGCGACCTCGGAGCCGTGGGTGCCGGCGATCAACGCCAGTGTCGGCCCGGACTGGGCGCCTCGAACGATCGTGATCGGAATCCGGGTCGCCGCGTCGCTGCCCGCCGGTACCTCGATGAATCCTGAAGAGGCCTGGCCTGGTCGTGCGCTCGCTGAGCCGAGCGTGAGAGAGCCAGTTTGCTGCAGTGCGGCAATGAGGAGAGCAGGAATGACGGCGAGCATGCCAGCTCCGCGCGACGGGGATGGCATAATCTTATCGCGTTATGGCGTTAGGGGCACGTTGCTCCGTTGACAACCAGCACTAGCTCGGCTCGTCCCCAGTGAGCAGGCGATACGCGCTCTTTATGTGTAGCGGCTGTCCCACCACCACGAGGACATCGCCCGCGGCGAGCCGGAAGTCGGCGTCGGGCGTGGCGACATCGCTCTGGCCACGCCGCACCGCGAGAATCAGCGCTCCGGTTTTTGAACGCAGCCCCGTGTCGGCGATCGTCTGTCCCACGACGGGTGCCTGCTCCCCCAAGACGATGCGTTCGACGTGCATCTGCGGCATCGCGCGGATAGCCCCGGTCAGTGTGAGCCGCAGGCGAGCGCCGGGCCGCAAGGCCTGGTAGTGCGATGCGCGGATCTCGCCGACCAGCCGTTCGATTTCGTCGCGCGGCACGTTGTAATGCGCTAGCACACGCGAGAAAATCTCGATGGACGTTTCGAACTCTTCGGGGATGACGACGTTCGCGCCGAGGCGCGTGAGCTCGGGGATCTCGATCACGTACCGCGTTCTGGCGATGATGTGGGCCTTCGGATTGAGCTCCCGGGCAACGCGCACCATCCGCCGCGTGGCCGCGGGGTCGGAAATCGCAATCACAAAGAGCCGCGCGCGGTCGATCCCGAGGGCGCGGAGAATCTCCTCGCGCGTGGCGTCGCCATAAAACGCCGGCTCACCCTCGGCGCGCGCCTTGCGCACCGTCTGCGCGTTCAGCTCGACAATGAGATAGGGCGCGTTGATCAACCGCAGCGCAGCGGCGAGGTTGCGGCCGTTGAGGCCGTAGCCGGCGATGATGACGTGATCCTTGACCTGCTCGTGCACGGGTGCCAGGTCACGGGGCCTGAACCCCGGCAGCAATCGATCGAGCGGGACCAGCTTCTCGAGCGCGTCCAGCATCGCCGGTCCTCCCTGCAGCAGGAACGGCGTCACGAGCATCGTGATAACCGCGACGCCCAGGAATTGCTGGTAGAGGAGGTTCGGCAACAGTCCCGCGACGCGCCCCTCCTTGGCGAGCACAAACGAGAACTCGCCGATCTGAGACACCGCGACTCCGGCGAGTAGCGCCACGCGGCCGGAATACCCCAGCAGCGCGGGGCCCACCGCCGCGGCCAGCGCCTTGCCGCCCATGATCACCGCGACGGCGACGAGCGTGAGGACGATGTGTTCGCGGATGATGTCGAGCTGGACCAGCATGCCGACGGCCACGAAGAACAGCGAAATAAAGATGTCTCGGAACGGCATCAGCTCCGCGAGCGCCTGGTAGCCGTAGTCGGACTCGGAGATGATGAGACCTGCCAGGAAAGCGCCGAGGGCGAGCGAGGCACCTGCGGCGGCCGTGCCGAGCGCGGTGAGGGTGCCGATGAGGATCACCGCGATGAGAAACAGCTCGCGGCTGCGAGTCTTCAGGATCTCGCGCAGCGCCCGCGGCACGATTGTCCGCGCGGCAATGATCACCCCGACGACGACGAGCGCGGCCTTGCCCAGCGCGATCAGCAGCCCGATCATGCCCCCTTCCGCCTTCCCCGCGAGGAAGGGGAGCACGAGCATGATCGGCACCACGCAGAGGTCCTGAAAGATCAAGACGCCCGTCGCCAGGCGACCGTGCGGAGCGTCGATCTCACCCGCGTCCGTCATCACTTTGAGCACGATGGCGGTGCTCGACAGGGCGATCAGGAATCCGAGGAACAGGGCCACGCGCCAGCTGCCCAGAAACGCCAGTCCCGCCGCCAGCGTCGCCAGGATCGTGAAGCCCATCTGCGAGAACCCGCCCACGAGGATTTGGCGGCCCATCTCCTTCAGCCGGCTCAGCGAGAATTCGATGCCGATCGTGAACAGCAGCAGGATCACGCCGACTTCGGCGAGTCCGTCGACATCCTGCGGATCGTTGACGAAGCCGAGCGCGTTGGGACCGAGCAGAATTCCCGCGACGATGAATCCGGGGAGTGCGGGAAGCTTGAGTCGATAGAAAACCAGAATGACCAGCAGTGAGCCGGCGAAGATGACGGCGAGGTCACGGAGGATGTGCAGCTGTTCCACGGTGGCCTAAAGGTAGGAGGACCCATAGCTTTGGCCACCGTGCGCGACTGGCTCCAGGACCGCATCGGGCTGAGCCCCGCGGTGCAGATGCACCTGCTGGTCACGATCATCGTGATCGCGGGGCTCTGGATCATCGAGCGGGTCGTCCTCGCGATTGTCTACCGGCGGGTCACCGATCCCTGGTCGCGCTATCGCTGGCGCAAGACGATCACCTACATAACCCTCGCGATCGCCGTCCTCGTTATCGGGCGCGAGTGGCTCGAAGGCTTCAAGTCGCTTGCCACATTCCTCGGCCTCGTCTCAGCGGGAATCGCGATCGCGCTCAAGGATCCGCTGACGAATCTCGCGGGGTGGGCGTTCATCGTATGGCGGCGGCCGTTCGAAGTCGGCGACCGCATCGAAATCGCCAAGCACAAGGGCGATGTCATCGACATCCGGCTGTTCCAATTCACGCTGAACGAGATCGGCGTGTGGGTGGATGCGGACCAGAGTACCGGGCGCATCGTCCATATCCCGAACCAGCAGGTGTTTACCGAGCCCGTGGCCAACTATGACAAGGGCTTCAGGTACATTTGGAACGAAGTGCCGGTGTTGGTGACCTACGAAAGCAACTGGAAAAAGGCGAAGGAGATTCTGACGGCGATCGCGTTCAAACACGCCGAGCATCTGACGGCGGAGGCGGAGCGCGATCTGCTCGCTGCTTCACAACAGTTTCTGATCAACTACAAGAAGCTCACGCCGATCGTCTACACCAGCACGGCGGCGTCCGGCATCCTGCTGACGATCCGCTACCTCATCGAGCCACGCCGCCGGCGCGGGACTGTTTCTGCAATCTGGGACGACATTCTCACCGAATTCGCGAAGGCCAAGGATATCGATCTCGCGTATCACACCGTGCGGTCGTTCAGCAATCCTATCGAAGGGAAGATCGTCGGGACGGCCGAGGAGCAGAGCTAGCCTTTCCGGAGTGCGGTCCCGGTCTCGACGACGGTGCGCACCAGCAGATCGAAATCCGCTCGGCGGCTGCGGTGATTCGTGATGGCGACACGAATCGCAAATCGGCCGTCGAGCATCGTCTGCGACGGAATCGCCACCCCGCTTTCCTGAATTCGCAGCAGGATCTCCTTGTTGAGCGCGTTCAACGCGACATCGTCCGCGCCTGGCGCAACGAAGCGGAAACAGACCACGTTCAGCGGCGCCGGCGCGAGCAGCTCGAGCCGCGGATGTTTCGTCACGAGCCCCGCGAGGTAATGCGCCTGGCGCACGTTTTGGTGAATCAACTCGCTGAACGCATCCAGGCCGTGCGTCTTGAACGACATCCAGACCTTGAGGGCCCGGAATCCGCGCGACAGCTGCACGCCGCGCTCGGCGAAGGGAAACCCGCCCGCCGCGATGCCACGATCGAACGACGCGAGATAGGCGGGAGTCACGTTGAACGTAGCGCGATGGGCTTTCTGGTCGCGCACCAGAGTGCATCCCACCTCATAGGGCATGTACAGCCACTTGTGCAGATCGAACGCGACTGAATCGGACTGCTCGAGTCCTCGAACCAGCGGGCGGAGCTCCGGAACGAGCGCCGCGAGCGCGCCGAACGCGCCATCGACGTGGAACCAGGTGTTTTCCTCCCGGCTCAACGCAGCCAGCGCGCGGAGATCGTCCGTCGCTCCGGTGTTCACCGTCCCCGCGTTGCCGACGATGCAAATCGGCCGCTGGCCCTTGGCCTTGTCGGCGGCCAGCGTGGCGCGCAGTGCCTTCAGGTCGATCGCGTAGTCGGCGCCGACGGGAATTGAGCGCAGGGCGTCGTGACCGAGCCCCAGCAGCTCAACGGCTTTGCGCACGGAGGAATGTGTCTCGGTCGACGCGTAGACCGTGAGTTTCGGTCCGGCATGCAGGCCGCCTTCGCGAATGTCGAATCCCGCGCGCGCGTTCCGCGCGACCGCGAGGCCCACGAAGTTCGCCATCGAGCCGCCCGACACGAGCAGGCCGTGCGTTTCGGCGGGCAGCCCGAGCAGCTCGACCAGCCACCCGATCACCTGATTCTCGACCACTGCGGGCGAGTCATCGAACTCCGCGACCTGCGGATTCATTCCGGAGGCCAGCATATCCGCCAGCATCGCGAAGGGCGTCCCCGTCCCGATCACCCAGCCCCAGAAACGTGGATGGATGTTGCCGGTCGGGTAGGGGAGTACGTCGCGTTTGAATTCTTCGTAGACGTCGGCCGCCGGCGTCGGTTTGCGCGGCGTGGGGGCGCTGGACAGGCGTTTGCGGACGTCGGCGGGCACGGGCCGCCACACGGGGCGCTCCCGCACGGTCCGCAGGTACTCGAGCATCTCGTCCACCATGCGGTGGCCGAGCTGGCGCAGGTCCTCCCACCCCTGCGCGTCCGCGGGGTCGAGGCTAATCTCCGGCGAGGACTTCGTAGTGGTCGACGAAGGGCTCGAGCTCGACGAGGAAGTCGCGGTCTTCCGGGTAGTAATGGGCTTTCTCATAGTCCTCTCCGGCAAAGCGCCGGATCGCGTCGAGTGACTCCCACAACGAAATGAACGTGAACTCGGCGCGATCCTGCTTGATGCGCCGCAGCACATAGACACCGCGATTGCCGGGTGTGGCCCGGCAATCCCGAGCGCCGGTGCGCTCGAGGTAGTCCGCGTACTCGTCGGCCCGCGCGGCGTCGGTCACGCCGTGCCAGATGCGGGCGATCAGTCTAGAGCCGGTCGAGTTTGGCGACGGTGCGTTCATTGCGGACGTTCCCCGTGTTCAGGGTCGATTTGGGCTCGAACAGCAGCACGTGCGTTTCGTCGTCGGCGACCGGCAAATGCTCGACGCCGTGCGGGATGATGACGAACTCGCCCGGCTCGATCACGAGGTCCGTGTCTCGGAGCTTCATCCGTAACCGGCCCTTCACGACCAGAAACAGCTCGTCCTCACGCTCGTGGTGGTGCCAGACGAACTCCCCTTTGAGCTTCGTGAGCTTCACGTGACTGTCGTTCACTTCGCCGACGATCTTGGGACTCCACTGATCCTGAAACCGGCCGAACATCTCGGCGAGATTGACTTTACGGACGCTCATGCGACCTCCCGTTGGGCCTGTCCCAGAATCGTTGCGGTATCCACGACCGTGGCGAATTCACCGTGGAGGTCGGCGAGCGCGACGTCGTGCAGCAGTTCCGACCCGTAACGCTTGCCGTCCGGTCCCGTGTTGTCGAACGTCGCGGTTGCGTCGGACACGACGTAGGTGGCGAAGCCGAGATTGCCGGCCATCCGCGCCGTCGTCGACACGCACATGTTCGTTTGCAGTCCCACCATCACCAGGGTCGTGATGCCGCGCCGCCGCAAATCGGCTTCGAGTGTCGTCCCGATGAATGCGCTGTTAACCGACTTCTGAACGACCGGCTCTCCGGGGAGCGGCCGGACTTCGTCCTTGATCTCGACGCCCGGTTGGCCGGGCCGGAGCGGGGAATTGGGCAGCTTGGAAACGTGCTGTACATGAATCAGTGGCCGGCCGCTCTCGCGCCATGCCTGCTGCAGGCGAGCGATATTGCGCTCGAGATCGGGGTTGTTGCGATGATACTTCTCGCGAAAGACGTCCATCCCCTTCTGCACATCGATAGTCAGGAGGACGGCGTCTTTGGGGAGCGTGCTCATGTGGAGGTCTCCGGCTCGGAGTTGATGCGAGAATTGAATCCAGACGACAGCCGCCAGGATCATTCCCATCGCGATAAATGTGCGCGGACCCACCGGTTCGTGCAGCAGCAGCCAGCCGAGCAGAACGGCGATCACGGGATTCACGTAGGCGTAGGTGCCGACGATCGTGGCCGATGCGTGCCGCAGCGCGTACGAATAGGCGCTGTAGCCGAGGATCGATCCGAAGATCACGAGATACGCGATTGCGCCGATCCCGCGCGCGCTCAGATGCCAGGACGGCCATTCTCCCAGCAACGTGCCGACCAACGCCACCGCGCCGCCGCCCACGATCATCTGAAATGCGGCACCCATATAGGGGCTCGCCTGCGTCGGATGACGTTTGGCGTACACGGTGCCGAGCGACCACGACGCGCTCGCCATGGTCAACGCGATCGGTCCGCGCTTGTCGGCCGCGAGAATCTCGGCCGGCGTCGCGCCGACCAGGAGCAGGGTGCCGAGGAAGCCGAGCAGCAGACCGGCGACGATGCGCCAGTTCAGATCTGACGATCCGCCAGGGATGATCGCGTCGAACACCGCGGTCCACATCGCGACCGTGACGACGAAAATGCTCGCGATGCCGGAACCGACGTACTGCTCCGACCACACGACGAACGCGTTCCCGCCGGCGAGCAGCATCAAGCCCACGATCGCGAGTGTCTTCCAGTCGCTCTTGCGAGGCAGTGGATCACCGAGCGCGCGGGCGATGATGAGCAGCAGAACTCCAGCGACGAAGAAACGCAGACCAGCAAAAAGGAAAGGCGGCAGCTCCGTAACGCCGACCTTGATCGCGAGATAGGTCGAGCCCCAGAAGACACAAACCACCAAATAGGCGATGAGCGCTTTGCCTTTGAGCGTTGCCATCAATCGGGCTCCGTCGGCATGAAGCCCGGCTTCTCGAACAGCGTCGAGAGCACGATCGTCGTGCGTGTGTTCATCTGCGAATTCGGTCCGCGCAGGTCGCGGAGGATTTCCTGGACGCCCTCGAGATTGGGCGCGACGACCTTGAGGATGTAGCAGTCATCGCCGGCGATGTGGTGGCATTCGAGCACACCCGGATGTTTTTCCATTTCCCGCATGCGCGGCTCGTCGCCGACGTAGTCGCTCGAGCCGTACCGCACCGCGACGAACGCCGTCACGGGAAAGCCGATCTTCGGGCGATCGAGCTGGACGCGATACCCACGGATGTAGCCCGACTCTTCGAGGCGCTTCACGCGCTCCATGATTGCGGGCCGCGAGAGACCGATCTCATCGGCGACCGCCTGGTAGCTGGCACGGCCGTCCTGGGAGAGGATGCGGAGGATGCGGCGGTCGGTAGCGTCGAGCTCTGTCTTGGCGGGCATTTGGGAAGCTCCGGGGTTTGTTCGTGAACGCTTCGTAAGCTTAATCAGTTTCGCTCCTACGGAATATCCGGTTTTGGCAATCCAATTGTCCTTGGATTGGGACAGTGGCGGGGGTACTATTCGGCCCATGGAGTCGCTTCGCACCCTGGTCCGCAGCTTTCCCTCAGTCTTGCTCGGCTATTCGGGGGGCGTGGATTCGGCACTGCTGGCCGTCGTGCTGCGGCAGGAGCTCGGTAGGGACCGCATGCTGGCGGCGATCGGTCGGAGCGCATCGTACCCCGAAGCGCAGTGGCAGGCGGCAATCGATGTGGCGACGCGGTTCGACATCCCCCTCGTCGAGATCCAGACGCACGAGCTCGAGGATGCGAGCTATCTCGCGAACCCGACCAACCGCTGCTTCTACTGCAAAACGGAGCTGTGGAGCCGGCTCGTGCCGCTGGCTCGTGAGCGCGGGCTCGCGATCGTCTGCGACGGCACGAATGCCGACGATCTGCATGAGCATCGCCCCGGCAAGGCGGCCGGCGTGAATGCGGGCGTGCGGTCGCCGCTCGCCGAGGTGGGACTTACGAAGGCGGAGATCCGCGCCGCGTCGCGCGAGCTCGGGTTGCCGACGTGGGATGTGCCCGCGGCGCCCTGTCTCTCGAGCCGCGTGCAGTACGGACTCACAATCACGCCGGCGCGCTTACGGCAGGTCGAGCAGGGCGAGGCGTTTCTGCGCGAGCTCGGTGTCAGGGGGGACCTGCGCCTCCGGCATCACGGCGAAATCGCACGCGTCGAAGTCGAGCCGTCCTGGATTCCGTGGATCGAGGCGCGGCGCGCGGCGATCACCGATCATCTCACGACCCTTGGGTTCGCGCGGGTGGAGATCGACCCGCACGGGTATCGCCGGGGGAGCCTGTTAGAGCGTTCGTCGCCCTGAATTTTCCGGAGGGCGTGCGCCGGGAACTCTGGGACGCGCTCGCGCCCCTGCGCCAGCGTCACGAGAAACTCCCGGTGAAGTGGGTTCGTCCCGAGAATATTCATCTGAGTCTCAAGTTCCTGGGTGAGGTCGAGGAGACGCGTGAGCAGGAGCTGCGCGCGGCGCTGCAGCACGCGGCTGGCAGTCGCAGTGAGCCGCGACCCCTGACGCTGCAGATCACCGGCTTCGGCGTGTTTCCCGACTATCACCGTCCTCACGTCCTGTGGGCGGGCATCACGCCGGAGCCGGGCCTCGAGCTGCTGCAGCACGAAGTCGAGCAGGCGTTCGCGCCGCTCGGTTTTCCGACCGAAGCGCGGGCATTTCGCCCGCATGTCACACTGGGGCGCGCGGCGCGCGATGCCCGGCCGAGAGACTTCACGGGACTCGAGGAGGTTCTCGCGGGTACCGACTTCGACGCAACCGTCACCGTGGCGGAAGTGGACTTGATGCAGAGCACACTCCAAAAGGATGGCCCGGTGTATCAGGTCAGATACCATGAACGGTTGTCTTAAGGGCGCGCTCAAGCTCGGTTGCGCAATCGCCATCATCGGCGTACTCGCGCTGATCTGGTGGTTCCGTGAACCGATCATGCGAACGGGCGCGCGCTGGTTCGGCCGCTCGACCGCATTGCCGTCCGTCGCCGATACGGCGGTGGGCGCGCCGACGCCGAAAGCGACCGCCTCGGGCCAGGCCAAGGTCGGCAATCTCCGGACCAGCGCCGGCCCCGATTCAGTAGTGCTCACGCCGAACGAGATGGCCTCCCTGATCGGTGCCGGAATCGATTGGAACGTGCGGAAGATGTACGACTCGCTCCGGGTCGAGCTCCAGGAAGGAAAGCTGGTCCTGCACGCCCGCCTCGATACGCGTGCCCTCCCGCCGGGGACGCTGGGACCATTTGCCGGCATGGTCGGCGAGCGCGAGCCGCTCCGGATGGCCGGCACGGTCTCGATCGGGAAGCCGGGCACAGCGCTCTACGACATCACCGAAATCAGTTTGCGCGGCATCGAGATTCCCGGCCCCTTCGTCAAGCAAATCACCAAGCAGATGGCCGGGGCGTCGACGAGCGGCGCGGTGCCTGTCAAGGTCGATCCTGCGGTCACCGACGTGAAAGTGCACATGACCGGGGTGGTGTTGTATAAGCGCCGGAGGAACGGCAGGTGAGTCCCCGCCGCGTGATGATCGTCGATGATGAAAAAGGGATCCGCGAAGCGCTGAAACAGGTGCTCGAGTACGAGGAGATTGAGGTCCAGGCCTGTGCGTCGGGTCATGAGGCGATCCGTGTCTACCCCGACTTCAAGCCGCACCTCGTGTTCCTGGACGTAAAGATGGAAGGGATGGATGGGCTGGAAACGCTGAAGCGCGTACGGGAGCTGGACCCGCAGGCGCAGGTCGTGATGATCTCGGGCCACGGCACGATCCAGACGGCGGTCGAAGCCACGCAGCTCGGCGCCTACGATTTCCTCGAGAAGCCGCTCGACACTGATCGCATCCTCCTCACGCTCCGCAACGCGCTGCAGCACGTCGTCCTCGTCAACGAAAATGTGCGGCTCAAGCAGGAAGTCCGTGCGCAGTACGAGATCGTCGGCTCGAGCAAGGCGATTCGCGCGGTGATCGGCCTGATCGAGAAGGTCGCGCCCACGCCCGCGCGGGTCCTGATCACGGGCGATAACGGCACCGGCAAGGAGCTCGTCGCCCGCGCGATTCACGCGTTGAGCCCGCGCGCGGCCGGTCCCTTCATCGAGGTCAACTGTGCCGCGATTCCTACGGAGCTGATCGAAAGCGAGCTGTTCGGCCACATGAAGGGGAGCTTCACCGGCGCGTTCGCCGACCGCGCCGGCAAGTTCGAGCTCGCCGACGGCGGGACGTTGTTTCTCGACGAAATCGGCGACATGAGTCTTTCGGCGCAGGCCAAAGTGCTGCGCGCGCTCCAGGAAGGCGTGATTTCCCGCGTCGGCTCGGGGAAAGCGCTGCCGGTGGACGTGCGCGTGATCGCGGCGACGAACAAGAACCTGGGCGCCGAAATCGAGCAGGGGCGTTTCCGCGAGGACCTGCTGCATCGGCTCAATGTCATTCCAATCCACGTGCCGCCGTTGCGCGAACGCCGCGCCGACGTCGCGCAGCTCATCACCCACTTCACCGCCGATCTGACGAAGGAAGGTGTGCCCTCGAAGGAGTTCGAGGCGCCCGCGGTCGAGCGGCTCACCGCGCACGACTGGCCGGGCAACATTCGCGAGCTCAAGAACGCGGTCGAACGCCTGCTCATCCTAGCGTCCGGTCCCGCCGTGACGCAGGGCGACGTGGAGCGGCTGGTGGGGAAAGGGGAGGGGGGGCGAGGGAAGGGTACGGCGACCGGAGCTGGAGGGGACGCCTCCTGGTTGCGCGCCGCAACGTTCGAAGAATTCAAGCAGTCGGCCGAGCGCGCGTTCCTGCTCGGCAAGTTGCAGGAGAACGACTGGAACGTCTCGGAGACCGCGCGCACATTGCAGATGCCGCGCAGCAATCTCTACAAGAAGATCGAGCGATATGGCCTGTCGCGCGGTGGAGAGGGAGGAGTCCAGTGAAGGAGAAGGAGAAGGATCAGAAAGAGCGCGACTGGGATCGCGAGATGCGTGAGGTGGACAGGCTCCTCGCGAAGCTGCCGGAGGGCGAGCCGACGCTCGGCCGCGGCGTGCCGACCGTGCCGGTCTCGCCCCGTCCGGGCGTCGCCGGCGTCGGTCCTTCGGGAACGCTGCACGCCGGCCCAGCTCGCGGGCGCGCCTGGATTACGACGTGGATGCGGGTCGGTCTCGGTCTCGCGTTGGGTGTCGGGATGCTCGTGTGGCCGTACACGCACGCGTGCGGCCTCAAGCTCGTGTTCTACCTGATCGGAGCGACGGCCGTGACGGTCGCCGGAGTCTGGAGTGCCCTGACCTCGTGGAAACGGCGGCTCGGCATTGCGCATACACTCTCGATCATTCTGATTATCTGGGGCCTCGGGCTGGCCGGTCGCCAGCTGCTGCCGCGGCTCTACGGGAAGACTCCTATTCCATTCTTCTGTCCCGCACCCTGAGATCCATGCCTCCTGAATTCAAGAATTTCATCGCCGGCGATTGGGTCGTGCCCTCGACGGGCGAGTACTTCGAGAACCGCAACCCGGCGGACTGGAATGACATCATCGGCCGCTTTCCGCGGTCGGGTCCTGATGACTTGCAGCGTGCGATCGGCTCGGCCAAACGCGGCTTCGCGGAATGGTCCAAGACGCCCGCGCCGATTCGCGGGCAGGTGCTGCAGCGCGTCGGCCAGCTGCTCGTGGAGCGTAAAGACGCCATCGCGCGGGCGATGACCCGCGAAATGGGCAAGGTGCTCGCCGAGACCGGCGGTGATGTGCAGGAAGGGATCGATACCGCGTTCTACGCCGCCACCGAGGGCCGCCGCTTGTTCGGCCGTGTCGTGCCGTCGGAGCTGCGGAACAAGTGGGCGATGAGCTATCGCCGCCCGATCGGGATTGCCGGGCTGATCACGCCGTTCAACTTCCCGCTCGCGATTCCGACGTGGAAAATGTTTCCGGCGCTGCTGTGCGGAAATGCCGTGATTTTCAAGCCTGCCGAGGACGTGCCCCACACCGCCCATCTGTTGGTCGAGGTGCTGCTCGAGGCGGGGTTACCGCCCGAAGTTGTACAGCTTGTCCACGGCCAGGGATCGGTGGTGGGACGCGCGCTCGTCGAGCACCCCGACGTTGGGGTGATCTCGTTCACGGGCTCGACGGAGACCGGATCGGTGATCGGCGCGACCTGCGGCAAGATGCACAAGCGCCTGTCGCTGGAAATGGGCGGGAAGAACGCGATGATCGTGATGGACGACGCCGACCTGGACCTCGCGCTCGACGGCGTGCTATGGGGTGCCTTCGGGACGACGGGGCAGCGTTGCACGGCGACCAGCCGGCTGATCCTGCACGACAAGATTCACGATCGCTTCGTGCGGACGCTCACCGATCGCGCCGCGAAGCTGCGCCTCGGTCCCGGCCTCGACGACAAGACGGAGGTCGGTCCGCTGATTCACGAAGAGGCGCGGCAGAAGGTGGCCGAGTACGTCGACATCGCCAAGAAGGAAGGCGCCAGCGTCGCGCTCGGCGGGAAAATTCCGCAGGGCGACAAGCGGCTGGAGTGCGGCTGGTTCTACGAGCCCACGGTGCTCACCGGCGTGAAGCCGGGGATGCGGGTCGAGCAGGAGGAGATCTTTGGTCCGGTCCTCGCAGTCCTGAAGGCCCAGGATCTCCCGGACGCCATCCGGATCAACAATGACGTGAAATATGGGCTTTCGAGCTCGCTCTACACGCGCGACGTCAACGGCGCGTTCCAAGCGATGACTGACCTCGACACCGGCATCACGTACGTCAACGCGCCGACGATCGGCGCCGAGGCGCATTTGCCGTTTGGCGGCGTGAAGCAGACCGGCAACGGTCACCGCGAAGGCGGCTGGGAAGTGTACGACTTCTATTCCGAGACCAAGACGATCTACGTCGATTTCTCGGGGCACCTGCAACGAGCGCAGATCGACACCTACACCGAATAGCTGTTGCGCTTGCGCGACGGACCTCCTTGACGGCCGCGCAAGCCACAGCGTAGCCTGCACGGCACAGTTGTTGATCCGTAGTCGCTACATGCCTATCGCGCCTGCCGAACGAGTCCGAGCCCTTTCCGGAGAGGGCGCGTTCGAGGTGTTGGTCGCGTCGCGCCGCCTGGAAAACGACGGCCAGCACGTGGTCCACCTCGAAATCGGAGAACCCGACCGCGCGACGCCCCACCATGTGGTCGAGGCGGGTATTCGGGCCCTGCACGACGGACACACGCGGTACGTGGATCCGGCCGGCCTGCCCGCGCTGCGTGACGCGATCGCCACGTCGCTGGCGTGGCGCGGTGTCCGGGGTAGCGCCGCGGAGAATGTGGTCGTGGTCCCCGGTGCCAAGCCGATGATCTTTTACGCCCTCCTGGCCGTGCTCGAACCGGGCGACGAGGTGCTCGTTCCGGACCCGGGTTTCCCGATCTACCCGTCCGTCGTGCGGTTTGCCGGAGCGGTCCCCGTCAGTTACCCGGGGTTGGATGTCGCCCGCCTCGCCGCCCTCATCACGCCGCGGACGCGGGCGCTGGTCGTGAACCTCCCGGCGAACCCCACCGGCGCCGTTGCGACGCCCGATGCGCTGACCGCCATGGCCACGCTCGCGCAGCGTCACGACCTCGCCATCGTGTCGGACGAGGTGTATGGCCGCATCCGGTACGACCGGCGCGCGGACAGCATCGCGGCGTTGCCGGGCATGCTCGATCGCACGGTGATCGTGGACAGTTTCTCGAAGACCTACTCGATGACGGGCTGGCGGCTCGGCTTCGGCGTGGTGCCAGCGGCGCTCGTCGAGCGCGTGACCAAGCTCGTGGTGAACGGCACGTCCTGTACGCCGCCGTTTGTCCAGCTCGCCGGGCTGGCGGCCCTCACGGGGTCGCAGGACTGCGTGGCGGCCGCCGTCGGACGCTACCAGCGCCGTCGCGACTGGCTGGTGGACGCGCTGAACGAACTGCCCGGCGTCCATTGTAGCCCGCCCGAGGGGGCGTTCTACGCGTTTCCCGACGTCCGCGAGATCGAGACGCGGACGGGGCTCACGACCGAACAACTCGCCGCTCGGCTGCTCGAAGTGCACGGCGTGGCCGTCCTCCCCGGCACCGCCTTTGGGCCGGGCGGGGCGGGGCGCCTGCGTCTGTCGTTCGCAACAGCCGACGAGGACCTCGAGGTCGCGCTCCGGCGGATTCGCGAGTGCGTCAGCGACCTTGCCCCCTTGACGGCAGCCTGAGCTGGGCCTAACCTCCCTGCACAATTGTTGACCCGTGGTCATTTGCCGCGTATTGCCGCCACGTTAAAGAAGGTGCTAAAAAGCGAACTCGCCCGCGGCTTTATTAGTCCGGGCGACGGTTGTTTTAGGGAATCGCTTTCTCGCGGCGTTCACGCCGGAGGGTGCGATGACCGCCCGCAGAGTCACAGTCGCAACGTTGGCCGCGCTGAAATCCCGCAACGAGAAAGCCGTGTTCGTCACGGCGTACGACTACCCCACGGCGACGTTCGCCGATCGGGCGGGCGTCGACATGATTCTCGTGGGCGATTCCGCAGCGATGACGATGCTGGGCCTGCCGAGCACACTCCAAATTGGATTGAACGAAATGCTGGTTTTCATCGGCGCGGTGACGCGGGCCGCCAAGCACGCGTTCGTCGTCGGTGACCTCCCATTCCTTTCTTATCAGCCATCGGATGAAACGGCGGTGCGCAGTGCTGGTGCGTTCATAGCGGCCGGCTGCGACGCGGTGAAGTGTGAAGGGGGAAACCGTGTCGCACGCCGCGTCCGCGCCATGGTGGACGCGGGCATCGCGGTCATGGGACACCTGGGACTGACGCCGCAGAGCCTCGGACAGCTCGGCGGCTATCGCGTGCAAGGCAAGTCACTCGCGGCGGCGGAGCGGTTATTGCGCGATGCGGAGGCGCTCGAGCGCGCCGGCGCATTCGCGGTGCTCCTCGAAGCGGTTCCAGCCGAAACCGCGGCATTCGTCCGGGAGCGGGTCGGGTTGCTGGTGTACGGCATCGGCGCCGGCCCGGAAGTCGACGGGCAGCTGGTGATCTCGCACGACCTGCTGGGCAATTTCGTCGGCGAGATCGCGCCGCGCTTCGTAAAACGCTACGCCGAGGTAGGCGCGACCGTCGAGCGCGCGTTCGCGGAGTACGCGCGCGACGTCCGGGCTGGCGTCTTCCCCGGGCCGGAACATTGCTATCAGATCGACGCGGCCGATGAGGCGCTGATTCGCGCGGCGCGCCAGAGTACACCGGCGCCGGCGGTGGAGGCCACGCCATGACGACCACTGTTGCCCGACCGGCAGCAATGCGGCCACGGCCGCAAGTGTGCCGCGCCTGCGGAACCTTGTACGACCCAACCCCCGTCGCGATCTGCGAGCAGTGTCTCGGCCCGCTCGATCCCGTCGTCGATGCCGCCCGTGTACTCCCCACGCGTGACGCGATCGCGGCGCGCCCTTGGTCGCTGTGGCGCTACCGCGAGTGGCTGCCGTTCGACGGTGAGCCCGTGCTCTCGCTCGATACTGGCGGCACCCCGCTCGTCGAGGCGCCGCGACTCGCCGCGCTGCTGGGCGTTGCGCACGTCTGGGTCAAGAACGATGCGGTCTCACATCCGTCGCTGTCCTTCAAGGATCGGGTCGTCGCGACGGCGATCAATGCGGCCGCCGCATTCGGGCTCGACACGATCGGCTGCGCGTCCACTGGCAATCTGGCAAATGCCGTTGCGGCGCAGGCGGCACGAGCCGGTCTCAAGGCGTGGATCTTCATTCCCGAAGACCTCGAGGCGGCCAAGATCGTCGGGACCGCAGTGTACGGCGCGCGGCTGGTCCGCGTGCGCGGTCACTACGACGACGTGAATCGTCTCTGTGCGCAGGTGGCCGACCTGTTCGGCTGGGGCATCGTCAACGTCAACCTGCGCGGCTATTACGGCGAAGGCTCGAAGACGATGGCGTTCGAGATCGCCGAGCAGCTGGGATGGCGCCTGCCGACCGCGGTCGTTGCTCCGATGGCGGGTGGCTCGCTCGTGACCAAGCTGCGGAAAGGCTTTCGGGAGTTCAGCGCCGCGGGGCTGGTCACTGGAGGCGCGCCCCGGATTTTCGGCGCGCAGGCGGCGGGGTGCGCACCGATCGTGCGGCTGGTGCGCGAGAATGCCGATGCGGTGACACCGGTGATCCCTCACACGATTGCTCGTTCGATCGCGATCGGAAATCCCGCCGATGGGTTGTTCGCCAAGCGTGCAATTCTCGAGTCGGGCGGCTGGGTCGCTGCGGTCTCGGATGCCGAGTTGGTGGCGGGAATCCGGCTGCTGGCCGAAGCGGTCGGGATCTTCACCGAGACGGCCGGCGGCGTCACGGTCGCCGCCGCCCTGGCGCTGGCGGGCGAGGGCCGGTTTTCAGCGGATGACGATGTGGTGCTGTGCATCACGGGAAATGGCCTGAAGACTATCGACGCCGTCGCTCCGGTGTTGCGTGCGGCGCCCGTCATTGCGCCACGTGTGGCCGAAGTGCGCGCGCTGGTCAAGGGCGCCGAATCATGACCGCGTGCGTTCGCGTACCGGCCAGCTCCAGCAATCTGGGCGCCGGTTTCGACTGCATCGGCGTCGCCGTGGACCGCTGGCTCGCCGCGTCCGTGATGCTCGAGAGGGCGGGGGGCTTCTCGATCCGTCGGCACGGGAGACTGCGCGCCGTGAGGGTACGGCCCGATCAAGATCTCTTCACGCGGGGGTTCCGTGCCGCATGCGCCGCCGGCGGCGCCGTCACACCCGCGGGCGTGACGATCGACGCCACCTCTGACATTCCGGTCGGTTGTGGTCTCGGCTCGTCAGCGGCGGCAATCGTGGCCGGCGCCATGCTCGCGGATGCCGCGCTGGGATTGGGTCTGTCGCGCGCTCAGGTGCTGGAGATCGGCACGACGGTCGAAGGCCATCCCGACAACATTGCGCCGGCCATCTACGGTGGCGCCGTGTTGAGCGTGCGGACACCGGCGGGACTCGTGTCGACGTCGCTGAGCGTCGCTGAGGGCCTCGAGCTGCTGCTCGTGGTCCCGCCCTTTCCCTCCGATACGAAGGCCGCGCGTGCCGTTCTGCCCAGGACGCTGCCACATAGCGACGCGGTGTTGGCGGCGAGCCGAGCGGCGGCGCTGGTGCACGGGCTGGCGTCGGGCGATGGCGCGCTGCTTGGCGCGGCGCTCGACGACGTGCTGCACGTACCGTTCCGGCGCGGGCGGATTCCGGGCTACGATGCAGTTGTCGCCGCGGCGCAAACCGCCGGTGCGTTCGGTGCGACGTTGTCGGGCGCCGGCTCTGCAATCGTCGCGATCGCGCCGCGCGAGCGGTCCGGTGCCGTCGGTGCCGCCATGATCGCGGCGTGGCGCGAGATTGGCATTGAGGCCGAATTGATCAGGTGCTCGAGTACCGTAGCGGGTGCAACGGTTGCGGCCTCCCCGCGGACCACGCACCGCGCACCATTCACGATTCATCCCGTTTCCACGGAGTTATCATGAGCGTTACACTGCAGCTGCCCACCGTACTCGCAAAACTCGCCGACGGCCGGCGGTCTCTCGAAGCCCAAGGATCGACGTTGGGCGATGTGGTGGCCGACGTCGCGGCGCGATTCCCCGGGCTGGCGCCGCGGCTGCGCGACGCCGCCGGCAAGCCCTATCCCTTCGTGACGTTCTACGTGAACGACGACGACGCCAGACTCCAGGGCGGATTCGCGGCGAGCGTGCGCGACGGTGATGAGATCATTGTCGTCCCCGCCATCGCAGGAGGTTGAGCGATGACGACTCTCGCCCAGGCCGAGCTGGTGCGCTACAGCCGGCACCTCATTCTCCCGGACGTCGGCATCACGGGTCAGGAAAAGCTGAAAGCCGCCCGGGTGCTGCTCATCGGTGCAGGCGGGCTCGGCTCCCCCGCGGCGCTCTATCTCGCCGCGGCCGGCGTCGGCACACTCGGCCTGGTGGACTTCGACAATGTCGACGTCACGAACCTGCAGCGGCAAATCCTGCACGGCACGAAGGACGTCGGCCGGCCCAAGCTGCAGTCGGCGCGCGAGCGCATCGCCGACGTGAACCCGCACGTGCGGTTGGAGACATACGAGACCGCGCTCACGTCGAAGAACGCGCTCGACATCCTGAGTGGGTACGACATCGTCGTCGACGGGACCGACAACTTCGCGACGCGCTACCTCGTCAATGACGCCTGCGTGTTGCTGGGCAAACCCAATGTGTACGGCAGCATTTTCCGCTTCGAGGGTCAGGCGTCGGTCTTTGCGCTGCCCGACGGTCCGTGCTATCGCTGCCCGTTTCCGGAACCGCCGCCGCCGGGACTGGTGCCGAGCTGCGCCGAAGGCGGCGTGCTGGGAGTGCTGCCGGGGCTGGTGGGGACGATTCAGGCGACGGAGGCGATCAAGCTGATCGTCGGCGTCGGCGAGCCGCTCGCCGGACGGCTACTGCTCATCGACACCCTCGGGATGCAGTTCCGCACGGTCAACATTCGAAAAGACCCCATCTGTCCCGCGTGCGGCACGCGCGAGATCCAGGCGCTCATCGATTACGAGCAGTTCTGCGGCGTGCGCGCCGCCGACGCGGAGCCACGCGCGGTCGCCGGATTCGTGGAGATGTCGCCGCGGGAGTTGGAGGGCCGGCTGTCGCGCGGTGAGCAGTTGCAGTTGATCGACGTGCGGGAGCAGTTCGAGTGGGACATCGCCCGCATTCCGGGTGCGCGGCTCGTGCCGTTGGCGACATTGCCCGACGTCGTCGAGACGCTCGACCGCGACCGCGAGGTCGTCGTCTACTGTAAGGGCGGCAGCCGCAGCCGGGCGGCCGCGACGCATCTCGCCGATGCGGGATTCGCGCGCGTGGCCAATTTGACGGGGGGCATTCTGCGCTGGCGGGAGGAGGTGGACCCGGCGCTGTCGCGTTATTGAGAGCCTCGCGGCGGCAGAATGGTGACGATGATCACGCGCGTACGGCTAGCGTGCTGGCATGCCTCCCCCGTACGAGTCGGTGTTGGTGGTGCTCGCAACCGGTGGCGCGACGCTCGAACGTGACGCGCTCGACGCGTTGCCGGAGACGACCGTCACATGGTGTCGCATCGAACGGGAGGGACGGGTAGGCTGTCTCGCCGCCCGAGTGTGTCACCAGGACGCTGTTTCTGAGTTCCGAGTCAGAGTTCGGCAATGGAGTGCGGCACGCGGATGGGGTGTAACTGTTGCGCCGTGCGGGCCGTGTTGCTAAGATAAGTCGCATGCATGACTTGGGGGCCTCGCCTGGTGAAACCGGCGCAGATTCGCTACGGCCCCCGGTACGGCGGCCACCGCGCCGTTCCGTATTAGCCCGATGGTTCGACAGCTGGATGCGATCGCTCGGCATGGCGCTCGTGCTGTTCTTGATCATTCGCACCTTCCTCCTCGAAGCATTTCAGATCCCCTCCGGCAGCATGGAACGCACGCTCCTGGCGGGGGATTTTTTGTTTGTGAACAAGGCGGTGTATGGCGCGCAGATTCCCGGCACCTCCGCGCGCCTGCCGGCATTTGAATCGCCGCACCGCGGCGACGTGATCGTGTTCGCGTATCCCAAGGACCCGACGATCACGTACGTCAAGCGCGTGATCGGCGTGGGCAACGACGTCGTCGAGATGCGGGACGGCCAGACCTTGGTGAACGGCCGGGCGATCGAGGAGCCGTACGTGCAACGGATCGATCCGCTGCACGATGGATACGATCCCGACTTCACCTGGCAACGGCAGTTCCTCGTGCAGCGCAACGAAGAGCAGCGGCGCCGCTATCATCCCACGCGCGACACGTGGGGGCCGCTGCGGGTGCCGGCCAGCAAGTATTTCGTGCTGGGTGACAATCGCGACAATTCCGCCGATTCACGCTACTGGGGTTTTGTCGATGCGAGTGCCATCAAAGGCCGCCCGCTCGTGGTCTATTTCAGCTACGACCGGGCGACACGCGATGCGCTTCCCTGGCTAACCGATATTCGCTGGAGCCGGCTCGGTTCGCTGATTCATTAGGCAGGTAGCTTCCCCGAGAGGAGTCGCGACCCCATGCAATTGAATACGGCGAAGCGCGCATCATTCGACGAGGGTTCTCTGGATCAGTATTTGCGGGAAATCAGCCAGTATCCGCTGATTACGCGAGAGGAAGAGGTCACCCTCGCGCAGCGGATCAAGCAACAAGATCCGGAGGCGCTCGACAAGCTCGTGCGCTCGAACCTGCGGTTCGTCGTGTCGGTCGCGAAGAAATATCAGAATCAGGGTGTCTCGCTCTCCGATCTGATCAACGAGGGCAACCTCGGCTTGATCCGCGCGGCCCACAAGTTCGACGAGACCAAGGGCATCAAGTTCATCTCGTACGCGGTGTGGTGGATCCGGCAGGCGATTCTGCAGGCGCTCGCCGAGCAGTCGCGCATCGTTCGGGTGCCGCTGAACCGCGCCGGTACGCTGCACCGGATCGGCAAGCGCTCGGCGTCGCTGCTCCAGGAGCTCGGGCGCGAGCCCACCGTCGAAGAAATCGCCGAGGGGATGGATATCTCGGAGGAAGAAGTCGCGAAGACGCTGTCGATTTCGCAGGCGCACCTGTCGCTCGACGCGCCGCTGACGCCGGGCGAAGACAACAAGCTGCTCGACTATTTGCCCGATACGCAGAACCCGGGTCCGGATGACGAGATCTTCGAGCACGCGCTCACCGAGTCGATCGAGTCGGTGCTGGCGACGTTGAAGGAGCGCGAAGCGCGGATTCTGCGTCTCTACTTCGGGCTTGAAGGCCAGGAGCCGATGACGCTCGAGGAGATCGGCTCACAGCTCGGCATCACGCGCGAGCGGGTGCGGCAGCTCAAGGAGAAGGCGCTGGCGCGCCTGCGCCACGTTTCCCGGGCGCGCGCACTGGAAAGCTTCCTGTCCTAGCCCCGGGGCGGGTAGATTACCCGCCCTATGGCCTCCACCGCATCGTTTGACGTTTCCACCGGCGCCGACCTCCAGGAAGTCGACAACGCCGTCAATCAGGCCCAGAAAGAGATCATCCAGCGCTACGACTTCAAAGGCTCGAAGGCGTCGCTCGCGTTTGATCGTGCCAAGGCGACGCTGACGTTGATCGCCGACGACGACTTCAAGATGAAAGCGCTGTTCGACGTCCTGCAGTCGAAAATGATCAAGCGCGGCGTGCCGGTGAAAAACATGGAGCTCGGCACCATCACGCCGGCCGCGAACGATACCGTGCGGCGCGAGATCACGCTCACGCAGGGCATCCCGCAGGAAAAAGCGAAAGCGATCGTGAAGGCGATCAAGGACAAAAAGTTCAAAAAGGCCCAGGCGTCGATTCAGGGCGAAGAAATCCGCGTCCAGGCGCCGTCGAAAGACGAGCTGCAGGAAGTCATCGCGTTCCTGCGGTCGCAAGACTTCGGCATCGAGCTCAGGTTCGGGAACTACCGCGGATGAAGCTCGGCGTCATCTCCTTGGGTTGCGACAAGGCGACCGTGGATTCGGAGCGTCTGGTCGGCGAGCTCGTCGGACACGGCGCCGTCGTCACGCCCGATCTGCAGGCGGCCGACGTGATCCTCGTTAACACCTGCGGCTTCATCGACGCCGCCAAGCAGGAGTCGATCGACGCGATGCTGGAAGCCGCAAAACTAAAGACAACTGCGGCGGTCAAGGCGGTCGTGGCGGTCGGTTGTCTCGTGCAGCGATACAAGCATGAGCTGCAAACTGAGATTCCCGAAGTCGATCTGTTTCTCGGGTTCTCGGAGCTTCATCATCTCGTGCCCGAGCTCGCGCAACGCGGCTTGATTGCCGACCCGGTCGCTGCGCACCCCGGTGTCCGGCAGTTCCTCGGCGATCAGCCGCACGTGCGCTACCTCAAGATCTCCGAAGGCTGCGACCACACGTGCGCGTTCTGCGCGATCCCCTTGATGCGCGGCAAACATCGCTCCGAGCCCCTCGCCCGCCTCGTGCGCGAAGCGCAGCAGCTCGAGGCCCAGGGGGCCAAGGAGATCAATCTGGTCGCGCAGGATCTGGGGCATTGGGGAAGGGATTTGGGACTCGGTGGGCCCAAGTTGCCCGACCTGCTGGAGACGTTGCTGCGCGAGACGAGCGTCCCATGGTTCCGCCTACTGTACGTCTACTCGGCGGGGATCAACGAGCGGCTGGTCGAGTTGATTGCCCGTGAATCGCGTATCGTCCCCTACATCGACATGCCGATTCAGCACGCGACCGACCGGATGTTGGAGCGGATGCGGCGCCCCGAGCGCCTGCGCACGCTGCGCGAGAAGCTCGCGTGGCTGCGCGGCGCGATTCCCGATCTCGCCATCCGCACGACCTGTCTCGTCGGCTTCCCCGGCGAGACGGAGGACGATTTCCGCGCGCTGCTCGCGTTTCTCGAAGAGGCGCAGTTCGACCGCATGGGCGCGTTTGCGTATTCGCCGCAGGAGGGCACGCGCGCGATGCTGTATCCCGACGACGTCCCGGACGAGGTCAAGCGCGACCGGCTCGAGGAAATTGTCGAAGTGCAGCGGGCAATCTCGGGCGAGCGGCTGGCGCGATTCGTGGGACGCGTTGTCGACGTGCTCGTGGACCGGCTCGAAGCGGAAGCCGGAATCAAGGTCGGCCGCGTCCAGTGGCAGGCGGACGATGTGGATGGCGTGACGTATCTCGAGCAGGGCGGATGGGCGCAGCCGGGCGGCTTCGTGCGGGCGCGCATCACGGCGAGCGAAGACTACGACTTCCAGGCCGCCGCGCTGACGTGACCCGATCGAGCGAGCTCTTCGACCGGGCGAAACGGGTGCTGCCCGGTGGCGTGAATTCACCCGTGCGGGCGTTCCGAGCTGTTGGCGGGACGCCCTTTTTCGTGGCGCACGGCCATGGCTCGAGTCTCGCCGACGTCGATGGCCACGAGTATCTCGATTACGTCTGCTCGTGGGGGGCGTTGATTCTCGGCCACGCGCATCCCGCGGTGCTCGACGCGGTCCGCGCGGCCGCGGCGCGCGGGTGGACCTACGGCGCGCCGTGCGAGGCGGAGGTCGATCTCGCCGAGGAGGTGCGGCGCCGCATCCCGTCCCTGGAGATGATGCGGTTCGTGAACAGCGGCACGGAAGCCACCATGGCCGCCGTGCGGCTCGCGCGAGCGGTCACCGGGCGCGAGCTCATTCTGAAATTCGAGGGCTGCTATCACGGGCACGCCGACAGTTTTCTCGTGAAGGCGGGCTCCGGCGTCGCGACGTTGGGCCTTCCCGACAGCCCGGGCGTGCCGGCCGGACTGGCGAGCCTCACCTTGACGGCGCCGTTCAATGACGCGCGAGCCGTCGCCGATCTCTTTCGTGAGCATGGGGGCCGCATCGCGGCGATCATCGTCGAGCCGTATGTCGGCAATGCGGGTTTCATCGCCCCCGAGTCCGACTTTCATCCGGCGCTGCGGGACGTGTGCGACCAATACGGCGCGCTGTTGATCTTCGATGAGGTCATGACCGGCTTTCGCGTCGCCGCGGGGGGCGCGCAGGAGCGGCTCGGCGTGAAACCCGATCTCACGACGCTGGGCAAGATCGTGGGTGGCGGATTTCCGGTCGGCGTATACGGCGGGCGTGCCGATCTGATGAAGCGCGTGGCCCCAGAGGGACCGGTCTATCAGGCCGGCACGCTGTCCGGGAATCCGGTCGCGATGGCGGCAGGTCTCGCCACGCTGCGGGAAACGAGTCGTCCGGGCTTTTACGAGGCCTTGGAGAAACGGACCGCGCGTCTCGTCGCGGGGCTGCGGACCGCGGCGGAGCGTCGCGGGATCGCGATCACGGCCGCATACACCGGCTCGATGTGGGGCGCGTACTTCACGGCCGGCCCGGTCAACAATTACGGGGAGGCGCAGCAGAGCGACGCGGCGTTCTTTGCGCGCTGGCACAAGGCCGCGCTCGCGCGAGGAGTCTTCCTGGCACCCTCGGCGTTCGAGGCGGGCTTCGTGTCGAGCGCGCATTCGGATGCCGATATCGATTTCACAATCACCGAGCTCGATGCGGCGTTGGGCGAAGCGCGCGGGCGTTAGCGTCGCGCTTTGGGGAGCCCTGGGTTGTCCGGGAAACGCTCCCCGCCCGGCGCCGGCCACGGGCGAGCCCGAGCTGCGGATCGCCATTGCGGTCGGCACGGCGAACGCGTCCATCGGTGGGCCCGAGAGCGGCGAGTTGTTCATCAGTGACGCGACCACCGGTGTGCCCGTGGGATCCGTGCCGCCCGGCGTGCGCTGGGTGATCGTCGTTGATTCCGCCGATCCGTCGCGGCTGCGTCTGGTACGACCCGACAGCACGCCGACCGCGCCGCTGCGCGGCATCGCGGTCGTCAACGTCACCGAAAACCGGTTCGTCGTTGCGAACGGTCGTCGCTACCGCGGCCGCATCACCGTCACAGCGGGACGCGGCGGGCTGACCATGGTGAATCGCGTCGGCGTCGAGAGCTATATCGCCGGCGTCGTCGGGCCGGAGATCGGTGTACGCCGTCCCGACGAAATGGACGCCGTGCTGGCCCAGGCCGTCGTGTCACGCAGCTTCGCGGTCAAGAATCGCGGACGCTGGGATGCGTTCGGCTTTGACGCCTATGCCGACACCCGCGATCAGGTTTACCTCGGAGTCGCGGTCGAGACCAATCAGGTCTGGGATGCCGTGCGCCGCACGGCGGGGCAGGTGCTCGAGTACGACGACGGCGTCATCGACGCCTATTTCCACTCGACGTGCGGGTTCAGCACGGCGGGAGTGGAAGAGGCATTCGCCACGGCCCGCGCGCGTCCCTACTTGCGACCAGTGTCGGACGACCGCGGCGGTGGGCATTACTACTGCGACATTTCGCCGCGCTTTCGTTGGCGCGAAGAATGGGATGCGCTCAAACTGCGCGCTATATTGTCGCGAACCCTGTCCACCGTGATGCCGGTGGCGGGCGACGGCTTGCCGCGCATCACGGACGTCACGGTGAGTCGCACGACGCGATCGGGTCGCGTGGGCGAGCTGCGGATCGTGTTCGAGCGCGGCGACATTCGCATCCCGGGTCCCGATGTCCGCTCCGTGCTGCGCCCTGACCCCGACCGCACCCTGTCGAGCGCCGCGTTTCAGCTCGCGGTGACCAAGGGCGCCGGCGGCGCGGTCGACAAGGTTGTGGCGGTAGGCGCCGGATCGGGTCACGCCGTCGGGATGTGCCAGTGGGGCGCGATTGGTCGCGCGCGCGCCGGGCAGGACTATCGCTCGATCTTAACTACCTATTTCCCAGGAACCAAGATTGAACGGCTGTACTAGAGCGGTTCGGCGGTTCGACGGTTGGGCGATTAGGACGGTTGTGATTGTGGCGGTTTTTCTAACTGCGCAACCGCTAAACCGCCTAACCGCGCAGGGTGTCCTCAACCAATTCTCCTACGAGAATCTCCGCTTCTCCGGCATTCAGCTCGATGCCGGGCTCCTCGGCGCGTCCGAGCTCGTCGGCACGACTGTGGGAGGAGTGCGGGTCGACTACGGGCGCATCGCGCCGCGCGTCCGGTTGCTCCTCGGCCTTTCCTACTTTCATTCGGAATTCGATCAGGCGTCCCGCAACCGGTTCGAGCGGCGGCTCGATAGCATCGTGAATCCGTCCAAGCCTGACAGCATCAATCTCGGACGGATCTCGCTCAGCGACGTCATCGGCGACATCGATTTCCAGCTCGTATTTCCGCAGGGGCATGGGATCACCGTGTACCTCGGCACGGGCGTGAGCATCCACGCGCGGAACGGCAGCGGGGCGGCGATCAATGGCACATTCGTCGAAGACGCCCTCGACGTGATCACGGCGGGCCTCAACGGCACGATGGGGTTCGAGTTCAATCTGTCGCACGCGTGGCGCTTCACGGTGGATGGACGCGGCGTGCTGTCGAGTGGACTCAAGACGGTGAGTCTCCGAACCGGGATCATGTACCGGCTGCGAGGGGGCAGGGAGCAGGGGGCGGGGAGCAGGAAGTGAACGACCCAATCCGCGTCGGGGTGCTCGGAGCCGGTGCGATCGCCCAGGTCGCGCACCTCCCCGTGCTGCGGCGGCTGCCCGGTGTGGAAGTGGCCGCCATCTGCGATAACGACGTCAGCAAAGCCCAGGCGCTCGCCTCGCGCTTCGAGGTGAAAGACACCTACGACGACATCGAAGAGGTGCTGCGCTACGCGAACGTCGACGTCGTGGTGATCTGCACGCCCAATCACCTGCATGAGATTCACGTCACGGCGGCGCTGGCGGCGGGGGTGCATGTGCTGTGCGAGCGTCCGCTCGCCCTGACCGTCGCCGGCGTCGAGCGTGCGCTGGCGGCCAGCGACCGCTACGGCAAGCGCGTCATGGTCGGGATGAACCACCGCTTCCGGTCCGACGTGCAGGCGGTCCGCGGATTTCTCGCCGGTGGCGACCTCGGCCCCTTGCAGGCGGTGCGTGGCGGGTGGTACACGTTCCAGCCCAGCCGCCAGATGTTGGGATGGCGGCTGCGGCGCGAGCAGGCGGGCGGTGGCGCCGTGCTCGACCTTGGCCTGCCGCTCGTCGATCTCGGACTGTGGCTCGCCGGCTGGCCCGCGCCCAAGCGCATTTCCGCGCACCTGACGCGCCCGGCGAAAGATGCGGTCGAGGACATGGGCTCCGCGCTCATCGTGTGCGAGAACGGCGTCTCGATCACCATGGACGTGAGTTGGCGCCATCTGGGCGAGGGCGAGCGTTTCTGGTTCGATATCGTCGGAGCGAAGGGCTCGGCGATGATCCAGCCGTTGCGCATCTTCAAGGAGCAGCACGGCGTCGCCGTGGACGTCACGCCGACCGGCGCCGTTGGGCGCGAAACGCAGTTCACGCAGTCCTACCGTGCCGAATGGATGTATTTCCTGGCCGTCATCAAGGGCGACGTGAACGCGCCGCCCCCCCGCGACCAGCTCGCGCTGCAGCGCGTGCTGGACGCGATTTACCGGTCGGCTGAGGAAGGACGCGACGTCTTGTTGTGAGTCCGCGCCGGGTGGTCCTGCTCGTCGCGCTGGGAGCCATCGCGCTCACCCTCAGTTACCCGCCGTTTCCACTTCCCATCCTGAGCTTCTTCGCGATCACGCCCGCCGTCCTCCTCATCCGGGAGGCAGTGACCGACGCCAATCCCACGGGGGCCGCCTTTCGCTGGGGCTGGTGGTACGGCCTGGCCTCCAACGCCTTGGTGCTTTACTGGCTGGTGGTGGCCCTGTGGCATTTCACGCCGTTTTCGGCGCTCGGCTATCTCGCGACGATCGCGATCATTGGTCTGCTGACCGGCGTCATGTTCTGGTTTGTGGTGCGGATGCGGCTGAGCGCCCCAACGGTTCCGCTGTGGGTCGTCCTCCCCGTTGCGTGGACGGCGCTCGAATGGCTCATCGGCCACATCGGCGATATCCGGTTCCCCTGGCTCGGGCTTGGGACATCATTGGCGGACGCGCCCGTGCTCGTGCAGTGGGCCGACATCGCCGGGGCGCGCGGCGTCACCCTGTGGCTGGCGTGGTGCAATGTCGCGATCGTCGAAGCAGCAACCGACGTGCGCGGTGCGCGGTTCGCGCTGCGCGGGTTGGCAGTTGTGGTTGCTACGGTGGTCCTGGCGCTTGGCTACGGCGCGTGGCGGATGAAGACGCTGCCCATTCGGGACGTGGGTGTCGTCGGCATGGTCCAGCCAAACGAAGGCTTCCAGGAGAAGGGGGATCCCGCGCATGCGGACAGCGTTGTCGGCAAGCTCTTGGGGCAGTCGCAACAGCTGCTCGCCAAAACACCGCGACCGCAGCTCATCATCTGGCCCGAAGCCGCAATTCCCGATTTCCTGTGGCGGCGGCCGCGCTGGGAGGCCGCGATCACGAGCCTCGCGCGCGACAATCATGTTCCGATCTTTACGGGCGTGTTCTGGGCCGATCCGACGTGGCGCACGATTCAGGACCCCTACTACAACGCGGCGCTGCTGATCGACTCGACGGGGCAGTGGCGCGGCGGCCCCGTGTACGCGAAGCACTATCTCGTGCCCGTCACCGAGCGTGTGCCCTTTGTCCCGGTGAGCGTGTTTCGGGCGATTCCCGGAATCCGGAACTGGTCGGGCGGGTTCACTCCCGGCAAAGACCTGCCGGTCTATGAGACGGCGCTCGGCCGGTTCGGCGTCATCGTCTGTTACGAGTCGGCGTTCGAGGACCTGCCTCGCGAGTACCGCGCGAAGGGCGCCAATTTCCTCACAAACATCACCAATGACGCGTGGTTCGGGAGCACGAGCGCGCCGCGGCAACACGCCTCCCACTTGGTTCTGCGCGCGATCGAAACGCGCATGGGCATCGCGCGCGCCGCAAATTCCGGCATCACCGAGTTCGTGGATCCCCTGGGCCGCACCTACGACGAGACGCACCTCGATCAGGACACAATCGTCACGGACGTCCTGCGGACCAGCGACGTGATTCCGTTGTACGTGCGGCTGGGCGACTGGGTGGGTACACTCGTTGTTGTGCTCACGCTCGCTGGTGCCGGGTTTCTCCTCAAGCGCCGCTTCCGTCCATGACCCGCGTCGGTGTTGACGTCGGCGGGACGTTCACCGATCTCGTCGCAGTCAGACCCGACGGCAGTCTCGACATCCGCAAGGTCGCCAGCACACCCGCGGACCCGAGCATCGGCTTGTTCCGAGCGATCGATGCTCTGGGGACGGGGGACGGGGGAGGGGGGACGGGTGAATCCGATCGACCCGTCCCTCGTCCCCCGTCCCCCGTCCCCATCGATGTTCTCGTCCATGGCACGACCGTGGCCACGAACGCGCTGCTCGAGCGCCGCGGCGCGCGTGTGGCACTGGTGACGACGGCGGGCTTCGAGGACTTGCTCTGGCTCCGGCGGCAGGACCGCCCCGCACTCTACGATCTGGCGCGCGATCACCCGCCGCCCCTCGTCGCGCGTCAAGACGTCATCGGCGCGCGCGAACGGATGGGACCCGATGGGGTCATTGTCGCGCTCTCGGAAAGCGAAGTGACGCGCGTGACGGAGGCAGTCCGGGCGCTCGCGCCCCCCCCGGAGTCGATTGCCATCGCGCTGCTCTTTTCTTTCCGGCATCCCGCTCATGAGCGCCGTCTGGCTGACGCCCTGCGCACCGCGTTGCCCGCTGTTCCGGTCGTGGCGAGTCATGAGATCCTGCCGGTGTTCCGCGAGTACGAGCGCACCAGCACGACGACAGCTGAGGCGTACCTGCGCCCCAAAGTCGCGTCCTACGTCGAACGGACGGCCGACGCCAGCAAGGCACGAGGTGTTCGATCACTCCGAATCATGACCTCGAGCGGCGGCACGCTCGGGGCGGAGCAGGCGGCGCAACGGGCCGCGAGCCTGGCGCTCTCGGGGCCCGCCGGCGGTGTGGTCGGCGCACGGTTGATCGGGGCGGCGGTAGACGCCCGCGAGCTGCTCACGCTCGACATGGGTGGCACGAGTGCGGACGCCAGCCTGGTGAGCCGCGGCGTCGCGCTCAGCGAAGGCGCCGAGTCAGTCGCTGGTGTCCCAGTGGCACTGCCTGCGATCCTCATCGAGACCGTGAGCGCGGGCGGCGGGAGCATCGCGTCCGTGGATGAGGGTGGTGCGCTGCGAGTGGGGCCGCGTAGTGCCGGAGCCGAGCCAGGGCCGGCGTGCTACGGTCGCGGCGGCACCGAGCCCACTGTCACTGATGCGTGTCTCGTGCTCGGCTGGCTCGATCCAGCCTACCCGCTGGCCGATTCCGTGCAGCTCGATCGGGCTGCCGCCGAGCGAGCAGTCGCGGGGCTGAAATTACCGCGCGACGTGTGCGAAGTCTCGGCGGGCATCGTGCAGGTGGCGACGGCAGTGATGGCGCGCGCGCTCAAGCGGGTGAGTGTGGCCCGAGGGATCGATCCTCGTGGTATGGCGCTGCTTCCTTTCGGAGGTGCCGGGCCGTTGTTCGGTTGCGCGCTCGCGGATGCGTTGGGGATGTCTCGTGTCATCGTACCGCCGCACCCGGGCGTGTTGAGCGCGCTGGGACTCGCAGTCGCGCCCGAGCGCGTCGACGTGCTGGCGTCCTTGCACCGTTCGCTCACCGATCTGTCGGCTACCGAGCTCGCGGCCGCATACGCACCGCTCCTCGCCGCTGCCGCAAGCGCGCTGCCTGATGCGGCCCTGACGCGTTTTGCGGACTGCCGATTTGCGGGGCAGGGCTACGAAGTCACTGTCCCGGCGCGCGATGATCCGCCGGCACTTGCGACCGCCTTCCGCACGGCCCATCGCGCGCGTCACGGGTACGGGGACGCCGACGATGTCCCCCCAATCGAGCTCGTGAACCTGCGCGTCGTGGCCGAGCGTGGGGTAGCGGCTGCGCCGCTTGGCGGGCGCAGAGGACTGGGAATCCCCAGCGCGGGACGCCGCATGATCGTGACCCGCGACGGCAAGCGCGTGCGCGCGGATGTCTGGCCGCTGGGCGAGCTGCCGGCGGGCAAGCAGCTCAATGCGCCGGCGATTCTCGCGGGTCAGGACGCAACAGGGCTCATCGAGCCGGGCTGGCGTGGCGTCGTACACGACTCGGGCGCCGTGATTCTCGAGCGGGGTGGGGCGTGAGACTCGACGCCGTCGGCCTCGAGGTGATGGCTCATGCCTTCGCGTCCGTCGCCGAAGAGATGGGCCTGGTGCTGGTGCACAGCGCACTCTCGCCCAACATCCGCGAACGACGCGACGCGTCGGCAGCGCTGTTCGCCACGGATGGTGAGATGATCGCCCAGGCGGCCCACATTCCCGTGCACCTCGGCGCCCTCGCCGATGCGGTGGCGGCGGTGCGGGCCCTCGAGCCACAGCCTGGCGAATTGTTCATCCTCAACGATCCCTACGCGGGTGGCAGTCACCTCCCCGATCTCACGCTCATCGGCGCGATCGAGATCGATGGCCACCTGGGTGGCTACAGCGTCGTGCGCGCCCACCATTCCGATGTCGGTGGGATGACGCCGGGGAGCATGCCCGCGGGCGCGCGGGAATTGTATCAGGAAGGCTTCATCATTCCGCCGACCCGCCTGACGCCAGACATCGAGCGGCTGCTCTTTGCCAACGTGCGAACGCCCGCGATGCGTCGCGGCGATCTCGCGGCGCAGCGCGCGGCCGTCGAGCGAGGAGCACAAGGGCTGAGCGCGCTCGCCCGGCGGCACGGCTGGGCGGTATTGCGCGACGCAGCGCACGAGCTGCTCGACTACGCCGAACGGCGGACGAACGCTCTGCTCGCGAGGCTCCCGGCTGGGCCAATGACGGCCGTGGATTGCCTGGAAGGTGATGGAGTCGTCGATGAAGAACTGGAGATTCGAGTCAAGATCACGATCGGTGATGGGATGTTCCGCGCCGACTTCACCGGCACGCGCGACGCGGCGCCGGGCAACGTGAATTGTCCGATCGCCGTCACGCGCTCGGCGGTGCTCTTCGTGGTGCGCACGTTGCTGCCCGACGACGTGCCGATGAACGGCGGCGTGTCGCGGGCCATCGCGGTGACGGCGCCGCCGGGCTGTCTCGTCAACGCGCGCCCGCCGAGCGCGGTTGCCGCGGGCAACGTCGAGACATCGCAGCGGATCGCCGACACCGTGTTTCGCGCGCTCGCGGCCGGCGGCTGTATCGTGCCCGCCCAGGGGCAAGGGACGATGAACAATGTGACATTCGGCGGGCTGGGGGTTGGGGGCTTGGGCCTAGGGGAAGGCTGGACATACTACGAGACGATTGGCGGAGGCCAAGGCGCGAGTCAGGGTGCCAACGGACCGTCCGGCGTGCATGTCGGGATGTCGAACACGTTGAACACGCCGATCGAAGTACTGGAGATGGAGCACCCGCTGCGCGTGCGAACTTATGCGCTACGGCGCGGAAGCGGAGGGAAGGGGCAGTGGACGGGTGGTGACGGCGTGATCCGCGAATTCGAGGCACTCGCGCCCATGGAAGCGACATTGCTGACCGAGCGGCGGCGACACGGGCCTGCAGGCGGCGCGGGTGGGTCTGACGGTCAGCCCGGCGCGAATCAGCGCAACGGTGTGGGATTGGCGTCGAAGACGACGCTCCAACTGGCTGCGGGGGACATCCTCCGCATCGAAACCCCGGGCGGTGGCGGCTGGGGGAAAGGAACAAACCAATGACCTGGGTACTCGTGTCGGTGCTTGGTCTTGTCGCAGGCGTCATTTCCGGGCTCTTCGGCGTAGGCGGAGCGGTCGTCATCATTCCGGGACTCGTCTTCATCACGAAGATGCCGCAGCACACGGCACATGGCACATCACTCGCCGCGCTGCTCCTGCCGGTTGGATTGCTGGGCGTGCTCGAGTACTCCAAGCGCCAGCAGGTGAATTGGGCCTATGCCGGAGTCGTTGCCGTCGGGTTGCTGATTGGCGCGTACTTCGGCGCGCGGTTGGCGGGATCGATTCCGGATGCGACGCTCCGGAAGCTCTTTGGCGGGTTTCTGCTGCTGGTCTCCGTGAAGCTGCTGCTGTCGTAGCGGCTAGTCCTCTGCGACCTGTTGTCGTTGGAAGACCTTTCCGTCGATGAACAGCTTGAAGAGATCGGCGTCCAGCTGGCCCTCTTTCACTTCTGTGGTGAGAATGTCGATCGCACGGTCGATGGACACCGCCCGCTTGTAGGGCCGATCCTGCGCCGTGAGGGCATCGTAGATGTCGCTGATCGTCATCATGCGCGTCTGAATGGGAATCGCGTCCGCCGTCACCCGCCGCGGGTAGCCGCGGCCATCCATCTTCTCGTGATGACCGTACGCGATGAGCGGGATCTGCTGCAGCTCGCGCGTCCACGGGATCCGCTGTAAGAACTGATAGGTGTGGCTCACGTGGCTCTCGATCTCGTGCCGCTCCGCGTCGTCCAGGCTGCCCTTGCGGATCGTGAGAAAACGCATCTCGTCGGGTGAGAGGAACGCCTCGGCCGCGCCATCGAGACCCAGATAGTTCCGTTGCGCCCACGCTTTCAGCTCTTCGAAGCTGCCCTCGTCGTGCAGGATAGTCGGCTCATTCGCCTGCAAGACGATCTCGAGGAATTGATCGAGCTCCTTGAGCTCCTGCTGGTGCGCGGCCTCGAGCTCCTTGCTGAAGCTGTCGTAGCCGTTCTTCCCGTTCTGCTCGAGGAACTCAGCCCGCTTCCTCCAGAATTCGCGCTCGGCGGTGCGGCGGATGAACGCGTGGCGATGCCGCACCAGACTCAGGTCCGACGGGTAGAGCTTCTTCGCCTTGATGAGGACCTGCTCGCGCACGCCGACCTTGCCGAAGTCGTGCAGCAGGGCGGCGTAGCGAATTTCCTTGAGCTGCTCGCGCGAGAATTTCAGGCCGCGATAGGGACCGTCGCCGGCGCGGTCGACCACCTCCGCCAGCCCGACGGTCATGCCGGCGACGCGGCCGCTGTGGCCGTAGGTCGTCGGATCGCGCTGCTCGATCGCATGCACCGCGGCGAGGACGAACCCCTCGAACAGCTTTTCGATGTCTTCGTATAGCCGGCCGTTTTCGATGGCCACCGCCGCCTGGCCGGCCAGCGCGGTCACCATTTCGACCGTCCGTTTGGAGTAGGGCACGACCTGCTTTTCCACGTCGACCGGCGTCGCGAGAATGGCGTCGAGGTTGCGCTTGCGGTTGATGAGCTGCAGCACGCCGATGATCTCGTCTTTGTGATCCTTCATCGGAATCACGAGCATCGACTTCGAGCGATACCCGTAGCGTTCGTCGAACGAGCGATTGATGGTGTACTCGACGTCGGGCGGGAGGAAATACGCGTCGTCGATCACGAGCGGATCGCCCGTCACGGCGCAGTAGCCGGCGAGGCTGCCGCGATCGACGGGAATCGTGTGCTCGACGAACGGCGCTTCGGGCTTGGAGTAGGTCTGCGCCAGACGAAACCGCAGCCGCTTGTCGCCATGCTGATTGATCTCGACGAGGTACAGGCTGCCCGCGTCCGACTGCGTGATGCGACGCGCCTGCGTGAGGATCAAATCGAGCAGCGTCTTGATGTCGCGCTCGGTGCCGAGCGCGACCCCGATGCGCGTCAGCTCACCGATCTCGCGCGACCGCTGCGCGGCTTCCCCGCGGGCGCGCGCCGTCTCGGCCCGTGCCGCGGCTTCCCGGAATCCGGCGCGAATCGCGACCAGCAGGCGCCGGGGGCTCGTCGGCTGCGTCAGGAACCCCGACAGGAACTCGGTGGGCAGCCCTTCCGGGACGTCCGTCTCGCCGTTGCGTCCCAGCGCGACGATCGCGCCTCCCGCGTCGACGAACGCGCGCATGACGTCCACCGGAAACACGGACCGGCTTTCGGCATCGAGCAGGAAGACGGTCGGCCGGTCGTCGGCGACCACGAGGTCTCTCGCCAGGCGCACCGGTCGCGCCTCCACCTGCGACGTCTCGAGCGCCGGCGCGACCGTGTCCGGACGCCACATCGGCGGATGCAGCAGGACGTATCTCATGGCTTGGCCACGCAGTTGTTCAACTGCCCCAATGCCTCATTGAGATTCGCGACCGTCCAGCGGAGAGGCGCGTGATCGGTTCCGTTAAGACGACTTCACCCGCTGCAGGCCTTCCTGCGCCTCAGCGTAACCCGGGAGGATAGCCAGCGCGCGGTTGAACATCTCCACCGCTTTGTCCTTCTGGCCGTGGTCGGCGTAGAGCAGCGCGCGCGAGTAATAGGTCAGCGCCTCGGTCGGAATCTGGCGCCCCATGCGCTGATCCGACGCCTGCCGCTGGAGCGCGGGCAGATTGGCGTCCTTCATGAGCCGGCTCGCGATGTTGCGGATGATGTCGAACATGTGATCGCGCTGCATCCGCTCCGACTCGGTCTTCACGATCTCGCTCGTCTCGGTGTTGACGAGCCGGACGTCCACCCGGAAATCACCGTAGAAATCGATGAAGGTGCCCAGCACGACGTAGTGGGCGCCGACGAGCTTACCGACCTTGGCGGCGGTCTGGGGATCGACGCGACCCTGGGCGCCCAGGTTTTGCTCATCGATCAAGTGCTGGACTTCCTGGCGCTCGACGACGCGCGCCGCGGGATTCTGCGACAACTCGGAGATCATCATGCCGGCTATGCCGCGCTCGAGGGCGTCGAAATCCTCTTTGCCCTGCCCGTAGGAGCCACCGTTGGTGAAGGGGAGAACGGCGATACCCGGGCGGGTATCCTGGTTGCGCCCTCCCTGCTGGGCACCCAGAAGCACCGGCACCAGGGTCAGCACCGTCAGTACGGCACGCGCGCGCATAGCTGCTCCTTCGGTCACAGGGTCACCTTCATGCCTTCCTCGGCGGCAACCACTTCGAGCGAACTTCCGCGCGCCTTGGCAAACTTCCGCGCGGCCGCCAGCAAGCCATCCATTTCTTTATCACCGTGCTCGGGCTCGTGGTGAAACAGCACGAGCTGCTTGGCGCCGGCATCCTGGGCCAGGGTCGCTGCTTCTTCGTAGGTCGAATGCCCCCAGCCACGGTGTTGCTCGAGCTCTGCCGGCGTGTACATCGCGTCGTGAATCACGAGATCGACGCCTTTCAAGAAGCTCACGAAATCGTGCCGCCAGTTCTTCGAGACTTCGTACCGCCCACCGCTGCCCAACTCGTTGTCCGTCACGTAGGCGATGCTCGGTCCACCCTTCGCGGGTGTGAGCCGGAAGCCCAATGTCGTTCCCGGATGCCGCAGCTTGATCGTGCGGACTCGGAACTCCCCGATCGAGAACTCTTCCATATCCACCTGTTGCACCGTCAACGACGCGGACAGCGCGTCGAGCGGCACGGGGAACACCGCCGGATCCATCTGCTGCCGGAGAATCGCTTCCAGCGAGGCCGTCCCCTGGCGAGTCCCCCAGATGCGGACGGTATTGCCAGGCGCGAAGAACGGTTTGAAGTGCGGCAGCCCCTGGATGTGGTCCCAATGCGCGTGCGACAACAGGATTTCTACTTTTACCGCGCCGTTCTGTTTCTCGACCAGCTCCAGCCCCAGCGCACGGATGCCCGTCCCAGCATCGAGCACGACCAGCTCACCCCCGGCGCCTTCCACGGCGACGCACGGCGTGTTCCCGCCGTAGCGCGCGGTTGCGGCGCCAGGAGTAGGAATACTCCCGCGGGTTCCCCAAAAGGTCACCGTGTAAGCCATGCGTTTCGGCGCGCCGATCGGGCTAAGTTACTGGCAGTTAGTGACGTAGAACAAGTTGCCGCCTCACCCGCGCGTCGTGACGCGTCTCACGCACCCCGCCCGGCAGCTTGCTCCAGGGCGCCACGATCGCGGATGACGATGTCTTTGCGGCTCACGTCGATCATTCCTTTATCAACGAGCTCTCGCATGGTGCGGGATACGGTTTCCCGCGACGATCCGATCATCTGGGCGATGGTGTGGTGGGTCAGCCGGCGCGTAATGCGCTGGCCGTCGGTCTCGTCGGCGAGGTCGAGGAGCAGCTGGGCGACGCGGCCGTGCACGTCGAGCAGGACGAGGCTGCCGACTTTTTCGTCGACGCGCCGCAAGCGGCGCGACAGTTCTCGCAGCAGCGCGAGTCCGATGCCTGGCGAGTGCTCGAGGATGCCCTGAAAATCCTCGCGGCGCAGGACGTACAGCGTTGAGTCTTCCATCGCGATGACGTGCGCTGAGCGCGGTTCGTCGTCGATCAACGCCATCTCGCCGAAGAACTCGCCTTCGCCGAGCACGGAGAGAATGACTTCGCGCCCGTCTTCACCGATGAGGACGACCTTGACCTGGCCTTTGGCGACGACGTAGAGCGCGTCGCCGGGATCGTCCTCGAACAGGATGACGGAGTTCTTGGGGTAGGCACGGTCGCGGGCGACGTCCACCACCCGCTGCAGGTCGGCGGCGGAGAGCTGGCTAAAGAGCGGTACCTTTTGCAGCACGTCGGCAGCAGACACGCGAACACTTTACGCCGTGTCGCAAGCGGTGTCAAATGAAGCCGATGTCGAAGCCTTGCCCCCAAGTTCGTGCGCCAGCTATATTTCCGCACTTCGTTCAGTCCGACAATCAGGCAAGGATGTGTGTAGTGAAACCCGGAATTCACCCGAGATACCAGCGGGCGACCGTCCAATGCGCGTGTGGCAACACGTTCGTCACGCGCTCGACGACGCCCATGATTCACGTGGAAGTCTGCGCCAAGTGTCATCCCTTCTTCACTGGCAAGCAGAAGCTCCTCGACACCGCGGGCCGCGTGGAGCGCTTCCGCCAGAAGTACGGAACCAAGGCCGGAGCGAGCTAATCCCGTGGAGACCCGACTCCGCCAGGCGCTCGCGCGGGCGGAGGAGGTCGCCCGGCAGTTGGCCGACCCCGCCACCGCGCGGAATCCAGCCAAACTGAAGCAGCTTGGGCGCGAGAGCGCTCAGCTCGAGGCAGTGCGCCGGGCCCACGAGCGCCTGGAGCGGCTCCACGGCGAGCTGGCCCAGGCACGCGAAGTGCTCGCCGACAAGGACCCGGAGCTGTCGCAGCTGGCGCGCGCCGACGTCGAACGGCTGCGCCCGGAGATCGACCGGCTCGAGGCGGAGCTCGCCGAGCTGCTCACCCCCAGCGATCCGTTCGACGATCGCGACGCCATCGTCGAGATTCGCGCCGGCACCGGTGGCGACGAGGCCGCGTTGTTCGCCGCCGACCTGTTTCGCATGTACACGCGATTCAGCGAGCGGCGCGGCTGGAAGGTCGACATCCTGTCGCTGTCCGAAGGCACCCTCGGCGGTCTGAAAGAAGCGGTGTTTGCGGCGCACGGACCCAAAGCGTACGGCACCCTGCGCTATGAGTCAGGGGTGCATCGCGTGCAGCGCGTCCCCGTCACCGAGCAGCAGGGCCGGATCCATACCTCTGCGGCGACAGTCGCCGTCCTGCCAGAAGCGGAAGAGGTCGACGTGAAGATCGAGGACAAGGATCTTCGCATCGACGTGTTCCGTTCCGGCGGCCCCGGCGGTCAGAGCGTGAACACGACGGACAGCGCGGTGCGCGTGACGCATCTCCCCACCGGCCTCGAAGTGAAATGCCAGGACCAAAAATCCCAGCTGCAAAACAAGATTAAGGCGCTCGAGATCCTGCGCTCGCGGTTGCTCGACCGGAGGGTGGCCGAGCAGGAGGCGGCGCGGGCGCGCGACCGGCGCGCCCAGGTCGGGACGGGCGATCGCTCGCAGAAAGTCCGGACGTACAACTTTCCGCAGAACCGCGTCACCGATCATCGGATCCACCTGACGACGCACAACATCGATCAGGTGATGGACGGCCGGCTCGACGAGCTGATCGCGGCGCTGAAGACCGCGCAGGAGAAGGAGCGGCTGAGTGCCTGACACACTGCGGCGGTCAAGCGACAGCGGCAGCGGTCGAGAAACGACTGCGGCGGTCTGGGCGGCCGTATCGGGCATGACCATCGGCGAAGCGTGGCTGCGGCGTGACGAGGCCAGGTCACCGGAACTCGTGGCGAGATATGAGCACGCGGTCGCACAGCTGAAACGGGGTGTCCCCTTGGCCTACGCGGTGGGCTCAGTCGGATTCAGGACACTGGATTTGGCAATCGATCCCCGCGCGCTGATTCCGCGGCCTGAGACCGAGGGGTTGGTTGAGCTGGTGCTGGGCCGTTGCTCGACCGGACTGGTGGCCGACATCGGTACGGGCTGCGGCTGCATCGCGCTGTCGCTCGCGGTCGAAGGCCACTTCGACAAGGTCGTCGCCGTGGAGCGGTCGCCCGCCGCGGCCGCACTCGCGCGTGAGAATGTGAAACGGATCGCGCCGAGCACGCCGGTGGAAGTTCGCGTAGGGAACCTGCTCGCGCCGCTGGCGGACAAGGCAGAGCGGTTTCGGGCGATCCTGTCCAACCCTCCGTATCTCTCCTCCGCCGATCACGCCCATCTCGATACATCCGTCGCGGCTTTTGAGCCGCGCGAGGCGCTCGTCAGCGGTAGCGACGGCCTCGATGCGACGCGCGAACTCTTTGCGGCAGCGGGGGCATTACTCCAACCGGGAGGACTGCTGGCACTGGAGATCGATGAACGGCGAGCCGATGCGGTTCGAAACGTCGGCCGGCGCTTTGGGTGGAACGTTGAGATTTACGACGATGTGTTCGGTTGTCCGCGTTACGCGCTCTCTATAAAGGAGGCTTAGTGCTCGAAGAGAAGGCGGAAGACCTGGGGCGCGTGCTCGGCCAAACTGAAGAGTACAAGGCGTTACGTCGCGCGACGGAAGGATTGCGCGAAGACCAGGCGGTTCAGAAAGTGCTCGCGGAAGCGGAACGGCTCGCGCAGGAAATCGAGCGCGTCGCGCAACAGGGCAAGGAACCGACCAAGGAGCAGGTCGAGCAATACGACCAGGCACTCCAAAGCGTGCAGGGAAATCCGGTGTATCAACAGATGGTCGCGGCGCAGGCCAATTTCGAAAAACTGATGGCCCGCATCAATGCCCGCATCTACGAGGGCATCAAGAAGGGCGCCGCGAGCCCGATCATTACGCTTGGATAGGGACTCGGGATTGGGGCCTAGGGCCTCGGGCCGGTTCGTCGTGATCGAGGGGCCCGAAGGAGCCGGGAAGTCCACGCTCGTGCGCTGGCTTGCTGGTCAGCTCCGGGCGGAAGGCCACCACGTCACCACTGTGCGCGAGCCTGGCGGGACGCCGATCGCCGAGGCGGCGCGCAAGTTGGCGCTGAAATCGCGCCATGACCGGGCGTTCGGTGCCGAGCTGTTTCTGTTTCTCGCGGCGCGCGCCGATCTGGTGGAACGCGTGATTCGCCCGGCGCTGGAGAACGGGCAAGTCGTCATCGCCGATCGGTTCGGCCTGTCGACGCTGGCCTATCAGGTGGCTGGGCGGGGCCTGCCGCGCGCCGATGTCGAAGCGGCGTTGCGGGTCGCGACGGGAGGCCTGTCTCCCGACCTTACCCTGATCCTCGACGTCCCAGTGACGGTCGGGCGCGAGCGCCAGCGGACGGCCGGCAAGGTCAAAGACCGCATCGAGCGTGAAGATGACACGTTTCACGCACGGGTCCGTGAGGCCTATCGCAGCGCATTTGGACCCGGAATTGCTCATATTGATGCCAGTCAGTCAAAGAAGGCCGTCCAGGATGCCGCCTGGCGGGAAGTGGCGGCAATAACGGCTTTATCCATGCGAGGGGCATGATGATTCGTCATAAAGGATCCGTGGCAGCCGTCGTCGTGTTGGCCGCGCTGGTCTCGGGCGGCTGGTTCCTCCAGCGGGAGACGGAGCCCGCGGGCTCGGTCTACCAGCAGGCACGGCTGTTCGACGATGTGCTGGCGCACGTAGCCGACTATTACGTCGATTCGCTGGACGAGCGCCAGTTGTATCAGATGGCGATCGACGGCATGCTGGATCAGCTCAAAGATCCGTACTCGGTGTTTTTGAGGCCGGACGACTTCCGCCAGCTGTCCGAAGCCACGACGGGGAACTACTCGGGCCTTGGCATTCAAATCGATGTCCGCGGGGGCTGGATCACCGTGGTCGCCCCACTGCCGGATACGCCCGCGGAGCGCGCCGGCATCCAGACCGGCGACCGCATCGTGGCGCTCGACGGCAAGTCCACGGAAGGCTGGAAACAGGACTCGGCCGTCAAGGCGTTACGCGGACCGGCGGGGACGACGGCCGATCTGCAGATTCGACGCGCGGGCATCGACAAGCCGATCGCCTACAAGCTGACGCGGGCCACGATCCACATCCGGTCGGTCGATCCCCGTCTGACGATGATGCTCACTGACCGCGTCGGCTTCATCTCGCTCAATCCGGTCAGCGAGAGCTCGGCCCGCGAAGTGGCGCAGGCAATCGACACACTGCTGAAGCAGGGCATGAAATCGCTGATCTTCGATCTGCGCGGGAACCCCGGTGGATTGCTGGACCAGGGCGTCGCCGTGTCCGATCTGTTCCTCGATCCCGGCAAAGCGATCGTGGAGACGCGCGGGCGCGCGCCCGGCTCCTCGCACGAGTTCAGCGATGCCAAGCCGCAGCAGTGGCCGCATCTGCCCATCGTCGTGATCGTGAACGGTGGATCGGCGAGCGCGGCGGAGATCATCGCCGGCGCGCTGCAGGATCACGACCGCGCCGTGCTCATCGGCACGCCGACGTTTGGGAAGGGCCTCGTGCAGTCGTTCTGGCGGCTCACGCCCGAAACCGGGCTCAAGCTCACGACGGCGCGCTGGTATACGCCGAGTGGCCGGACGATTCAGCGGATCACGCACAGCGAGGCGGAGCAGGAAGCCCAGGTCATCGCGGCGCAGCGCGGGCAGGACACCAAAGTGGATTCGTCAGCGCTGTTCCACACGGATGCGGGCCGCACGATCTACGGCGGCGGCGGCATTCGACCCGACATTTACGTCGTCGCGGACACGTTCACGACCGCGGAGCGCGCGTTCATCAAGGCGCTGGGCGACAAGATTCCATGGTACCGCGATGCCCTCGCGACCTACGCGCTCGAGCTGAAGGAGGGCAACCGGCTGGCTTCCCCGAACTTCACCGTCACTCCGGGAATGGTGGATGAGATTGTGCGCCGGTTGCGTGCCAAAGGTGCCGACCTGCCTGATACGGTGATCGCCGGCGCGCGCACGCTGATCAGTCAGGAGCTGGGATACGAAGCCGCACGGTACGTCTTCGGGCGCTCCGCGGAATTCCGCCGCCGGATGGCGGATGACGAGCAGGTGAAACGCGCCCTGGCCCTCGCCGATCGCGCGCGGTCGCCGCAGGATCTGCTGACGCTGGCCAACACGCAGCCCGCTCCGTCGACGGTCCGCAATCGGTGACGCAACAGTCTCCCCGCGCGATCGGGCTCATCGGGCCCGGTCGCGCGGGCGTTGGACTGGCTCTCGCACTGGCCCAGGCAGGTTATTCGGTCCGCCTCCACGGGCGAAACAAGAAAAGCGTACCGGCAGCGCTCACCCTGACGGTGGGCGACGGGCGCAAGCCGCCGCCCTGGATTGGTGACGTCGCGGTCGTCGTGCTGACGGTTCGTGACGACGCGATCACGCCGCTCGCGACCTCGCTCGCGAACGCTCAGGCCATCACCGCAGACCATGTCGTGCTTCACCTGTCGGGCGTGCAGGGCCAGGAGGCCCTCGGTCCTCTCGTGACGAGCCGCGCCGGGCTGGGCTCATTTCACCCCCTGCAGACCATCGTCGAACCCGAATTGACGCCCGGTCGTCTCAAAGGGGCATGGGCCGCGGTCGAAGGAATGCCGCGCGCGGTCGAAACTGGCGAGCAGATCGCGAAGGATCTCGGCATGCGGCCGTTCCGCATCGCCACCAAGTCGAAACCGATCTATCACGCGGGCGCGGTGTTCGCCTCGAATTACCTGGTGGTGGTCGAGGCCGTCGCGCAGCGCCTGTTACGCCATGCGGGATTGTCCGACGCCGACGCGTGGGCGGCGCTGCGGCCCCTCGTGGAGGGGACGTTCGAAAACCTGACCCGGCACGAGCCGCGCGAGGCGCTCACCGGGCCGGTGGTGCGCGGAGACACCGCCACGATCGTCCGGCATTTGCAATCGCTGGCCGTGGATGACGCCAAGTTGTACCGCGCGCTCGGCCGGGCGGCGCTCGAGCTGGCGCAAAAGCAGGGGATGGATGAGTCGACGGCGGAGAAAGTCGCGGAAGCGCTGGCTACTGATCTACCACCCGTACTCCGGACGTCGGGGAAAACCGGAATTCACGGGCGGCGATCGCCCGATTCACCGTAACATTGCGGAGCATGATCGTCCGCCGCTGGCCTGAATTCTCCACGATCTCGATCCGCCGCACCAAGCCATCCCGCCTCGCAATCCAGATCGTCGCTGCCGAGTAAGGAAGGTCCCGCGCGCGCGGCGTCAGCGTGACGACATCGACCGCGCCGTCCGCGGTCGAGTCGCTGCGGTCGTACCGAGCCGTGTACCGCTCGCGCGGATGCTCGACGAATTGCCCGATGAGATTGGGCCCGGTCGTCCCCGTGCCCGGGATCGCCGTCCGGATGACCTGACCGGGCGTCGTGCTCGGCGTGTAGAGCCAGAGGCGGCGTCCGTCGGCGACGACGCGGTCGTTGTTCGGGTCGGTGAACCGCATCGCGAAGTAACTCGGGCGCCGCTGAAACAGCTTGCCGCGCGTCGTGTCGGGATCGCCGACCATCGGGTTGTCGACGATCTGGACGAAGTCGGCCTGGAGCGTGCGGACGGTATCGAACGACGCACTGGCGCGGTCGAGGATCGGTGCGGGATCCTGGGCGGATGGGCGGATGGGCGGATGGGCGGATGGAAGAACAAGCATCAGCATCAACCATCCGCCGATCCGGCGATCCGCCGATCCGCCGCCGATCACGCGCCCACCGCTGCCGGCTCCGCCACCCGTCGCCCGATAGCCTCCGCGATGATCCGCACTTCGCGCATCAACTGCGCAAACTGATCCGGAAAGAGGGACTGCGCGCCGTCCGACAGCGCCTCCTCGGGATTCGGATGGACCTCCACCATGATGCCGTCGGCGCCGGCGGCTATTGCCGCGCGCGCCATCGGGATCACCTTGTCCCGCAGCCCGGTGCCGTGGGACGGGTCGGCGATGATCGGGAGATGCGACAGCTTGTGCACGACCGGGATCGCGGTGAGGTCGAAGAGATTGCGCGTCGCCGTGTCGAAGCTCCGCACGCCGCGCTCGCACAGAATCACGTCGTGATTTCCTTCCGCCAGTAAGTATTCCGCGGAGAGGAGCAGCTCCTGCACGGTCGCGCTGATGCCGCGCTTGAGCAGGACCGGTTTGCCGCAGCGCCCGGCGAGCTTGAGCAGCGAGAAGTTCTGCATGTTGCGCGCGCCGATCTGCACGATGTCCGCGGTCTCCGCGACCCAGCCGAGGCCACTCTCATCCATCGCCTCGGTGCAGATCAAGAGTCCCGTCTCTTCACGCGCTTTGGCGAGCAGGCGGAGAGCGGGCTTGCCGAGGCCCTGGAAAGAGTAGGGGGAGCTGCGCGGCTTCCAGGCCCCCCCGCGGAGCACGACGGCGCCCGCCTCCCTGACCTGGCGAGCGGCGTCGATGATTTGCCGTTCGCTTTCGACGGAGCAGGGGCCGGCGATCGCCACGACTTCCGTATTGCCGAACGCCACGCCGCCCGAGAGGCGGACCACGGTCGATTCCGCTTTCCACTCACGGCTGACTTGCTTGTACGGCTGCGAGACGTGGATGACCTCGTGAACGCCGGGCAGACCTTCGAGCCGCGACGCATCGACGCGCCCGTCGTTGCCGATCAACCCGACCGCGGTGCGCTGCGCTCCCGGCATGGGCTGCGCCTGATAGCCCATCTCCTGGATAACGGAGATGACCTTTTCGACCTCTTCGGGCGTTGCGCCATGCCGCATCACGATCAGCACGACTTATCGTCTCCCGTCACCAATGGTGAAGCGATCGCCGTCCTTGGCCGCGGACACCGGCCCGCGAAAGCGAGTCCCGGCAAGTTTGGCCGGGTCCGAAGTTTCTACCGGAGGATAGAAGTGCGTCAAGACTAATCGCTTGGCCCCCGCGTCCTGGGCCAACGTTCCAGCCTGTTGAGGAGTCAAGTGAGTGTCCATTGCCCGCTCCTCCGGCAGCGAGCACTCGGCCAGCAGCAGATCGCACGCCGTCGCCCAGCGTGCCAGCTCGGTGCTGGGCCCGGTATCGCCGGTGTAGACGAGGCGCCCTTCGGGCGCGACCAGGGAGACGGCCACACTCTCGTCCGTATGCGGGACGGGGAACGTCTCGAGGTTCACGTCGGCATTGAGGGGGAACGGCTCGCCGTCGCGCACGTCGAGAATGCCGATGGGAAACCCCGGATCGAGCAACCACGCGCCGTAGCCTTCGGCGAGGGTGCGCAGCAGCTGCACGACCCCCGGGGGCCCGAGGATGACAAAGGGGTCCCGGCGCGGCGGCTCCGTCGTGTATTTGAGCGCGTACACGAGCATCGGCAGCTCGCCCCAGTGGTCGGGGTGGAAGTGCGTCAGGATGACGTGCGTCACCTGATGCCAGGGCAACCCGAACTCCGCGAGCCGGTGCAGCGAGCCCGCGCCGCAGTCGAGCAGCACGCGCAAATCCCCGCGCGCTACCCAATGACAGGGACAGGTGCGGCGGGCGGAGGGTGCGACCGTGCCGGTGCCGACGGTGACGAGTTCCATGCTCACTTTCCTCGAAAGACGATCCGCTTGAAGACAATTAATCCTGTCGCCTTGAGCTTGGCGAGATACACGCCGGCCGGCAACGGGTGTCCATCATCGGCGCGGCCGTCCCACATCAGCCGGGGATCGCAGATCCCGCCGCCGGTGGAGCCGCGCCCATACCGCCCCGGGGGCAAAACACCGGGAAAATCAGGCCCCGGAACGAAGTGGCGTACCGGATTGCCGCGCAGGTCCAGGATATCGAGCTCGACAGTGCCGGCAATCGGCAAGTCGAACCAGAGACACGTCGAGTCCCGGCCGGCGGCGGGGAAGGGGTTCGGGAAGTTCTGGTAGAGCAGCGTGGACGTGGGCAGGCCGAGGTCCACGACGAGAAATGAGCCCTGGCTCTTGATGATGCTGGTGTCCGGTCCGGCGTGCACGGTGAGGAACCAGCGATAGGCCGTGTTCCGCTCGAGCGGCTGTGTGAGTCGAAAGGTCGTGTCGATCAAGTTCGCGACGTTGAAGTCGGTAATGCCGGTCGCCGCTCGCTGCACATCCAGGTCGAACGTCAGCGGCCCCGGAGGCGTCGCAACACCCACCGGTCGCCAGGTGAGCGTTGGCTGCGCCGTATCGATCACCAGCCCCGCCGGATTGCTGAGGGATGTGAGCGTGGCCCATGCGGGCACCACGACGGGACCGATCCGGCCAGTCGTGGCGGTTTCGCCGCTGGCGGCTGTCGCATCGACGCGCCAGAAAAAGGAACCCGCCTTCAGAGGAACAGAGAGACTGAGCATCTCCGCGGTGAGCAGCGTGTCGACGAGCGATGCCGCGAATGTGCTGTCACGGCTCACGCGCACGCGGTAACGCACCGGCGTCGCTGCTGGCGGTACGGTGCCCACCGTCCAGGTGAATGTCGGTGTGATCGTGGCCAGTGGGCCGGCCGCCGGCAGCGGCGCCGTCGCCGTCACACCGGCGGGGAAAACGGCGGCAGTGGCGACATCCGGCCGGCCCCAGCCGTAGATCGAGTCTGGGGCAGCGCGTTTGCTTCCCGCGCTGCGGAACGCGGCCCGCAGCTCGATCGGTGTGAGCGTCGGGTGCATTTGCTTGATCAACGCAGCGCTCGCGGCAACCAGCGGCGTGGCAAACGAGGTGCCGTCACCCCGCCCTACCTGACCCGTTCCCGTGAGGACACACACGGCGACGCCCGGTGCCGTGAAATCGGGTTTGAGCCGGCCATCCGCGGTCGGACCGCGCGACGAGAAGAAGGCGATCGTGCCGAGCGAGTCCTCCGCACCGATGGTGAGCACGGAATCGGCATCACCGGGCGTCGAGAGTGTTCTGAAGCCGGGTCCGTCGTTCCCGGCCGCCGTCACGACGAGGATGCCCCGCTGCGCCGCCTGCTCGGCGCCCACGCTGGTGACCGCGATGTCGCCGTTCAATTGCGACGGCGTGTAGCTGAAGCCGTTGTCGAAGGAGAAGTAGCCGAGACTCGAGGAGACGATGTCTACGCCGATCGAATCGGCCCACTCGAGCGCGGCGACGTAGTTGTCTTCTTCGACCCGCGTCTCACTGCGGACATCCTCGGTCTTCGCGAGCAGATAGTGAGCGCCCCGCGCGATCCCGCGCAGCCGGCCCGGAACGTCTCCCGCGAACAGCGACCACGTCGAAGTCCCGTGAGACTCCGCCCCCGCGACGTCCTTGCCAGGCTCATCCCTCACGATGCTGTCGTTGAACACAAAGTCATGTTGCGCAGTGACCGTGATGCCGTTGAACGCCGGGTTCGCGGTATCGAAGCCGGTATCGAGGAGAGCGATCCGCACGCCCGTCGCGTCGATGCCCTGATCGGTGAGCGGTCGCAGATGCAGCTGGCGATACGGCATGGCCGATGGGCCCAGCACCGGATCGTCACCCGGTGACACGCCGCAGGTGTCGCCGGGTCCCGCGGCCGGTGCGAACGTGACGCGCGGCGCGAGATCGAGAACCGGAAGCCCGGGTCGAGTCTTGAGCTTGAAGCGGCCCAGTGGCTGCACACGTTTCAGGTCGCGGTCCCGCAACAGCTGCCGGAGCGCGGTCGCGGGGACGTCGGCGCTGACGGCGTGGAGCCAGCGGCTGCGGACGCGGACACGCGCGCCGGCCGCGGCGACTCGATCAGCAACCGCATCGAGCGATGCCCATGGTTGAACGAAGAGCCAGACCGAAAAGGTGGTGTCCTGGACGCGGGCCAAGGCTCTCGGCAGAACCGGCGAAACCGCGGGTTGCTGCGCTGCCAACCCAGCAGGCAGCAGGATAAACCAGATGAGGCGCCGCACGTGAGGAGGTTGGCGTCGCGTGCGACGGTGCGCTAGACGGGTTCCAGATGACCGAGGCGCACACCGACGATAGTTGAAACGCCGGGCTCCTGCATCGTGACGCCATAGACGGCATCCGCGGCCTGCATCGTGCGCGGGTTGTGCGTGATCACGATGAACTGCGTCTGGTCCTTGAACTCGGCGAGCAAGCGGACGTACCGGCCCACGTTCGCGTCATCGAGCGGGGCGTCGACCTCGTCCAGCAGGCAGAAGGGGCTCGGCTTCGCGAGGAAAATCGCGAACAGCAGCGAGACGGCCACGAGTGTGCGCTCGCCCGAGGACAGGAGATGAATCCGCTGGGTGCGCTTGCCGCGCGGCGCGGCATGGATTTCGATCTCGCTCTCGAGCGGCTCGTCCTCGTTCGCCAGCCGCACGTCGCATTCGCCACCGCCGAACAGCGTCTGGAACACGGACCGGAAATGATCTCGGACCTTGGAGAAGGACTCGAGGAACAGCGCTTTGGCGGTCTGATCGATTTCCCGCGCCGCCTGCTGGAGCGAGTTGCGGGCGGCCACCAGGTCGTCGCGCTGAGTTTGTAGAAACTCGAGGCGCTTGGTTTCCTCCGCGTGCTCCTCCACGGCGAGCGCGTTCACCGGTCCGACCGCGTCGATGGCGCCGCGGAGTCGCTCATTTTCCTGCCGCAGCCACTCGAGATCGCCCGCGACCTCCGGCGCGTCGGTGAGCAGGGTTGCGAGCGGCTTGCGCCATTCCGTCTCCACGCGCTCGACGAGCCCCCGCTTGCGGCCTTCGATCTCGGTGCGCTCGAGCTGCTGGCGGTGCTCGTCCTCGCCCAGGGCGGCGAGGGCTTTGCGCGCCTGATCGAGCGCGCCTTCGGCCTGGCCGAGGTCGGCGTCGGTCATCTCGACGTGCGCCTCAGCGTCTGTGGCCGCCGCTTCGAGCTCGGTCAGCGAGAGGCGGCGTTCCTGCAGCGTATCCTCCCACTGGGTGCGCTGGGTCGTGACCGCGGCGGTCTCGTGCTCGATCCGCGCTATTTCCTCGGCTCGCGCACTGGCCTGTTCGCGTGACGCTGCCGCGTCGGCGTCCGCGCGCGTGGCGCGCTCCGTCGCGGCCGCGAGGCGTGCTTCGACCTGCGCCGCCTCGACCTGCCAGCGCACGCGCTGCTCGCGGGCCGCTTCCTGCTGTGCCTCCAGGTCCGCGAGCCCGGCGCGCTCGGCGCCAAGCTGCTCCGCCGACCGCACGCGTTCGACTTCGCGCTCCTGCAGCTCGACGTGCACCGCGCCGAGCCGTGCTTCGACCTCCGCGAGGCGCTTGGTCAGCCGCTCGACCTGCGCGGCGGATTCTTCGGCCTGCCGGCGCGCGTGAATGAGCCCGCGGTCCGCTTCACCCCGCTTCGCCCCGGCTTCGAGCTCCAGGTGGCGCGCCTGTTCCGCCGCCTGGCCGGCGGCCGTCAGCGCGGCCTCGGCGGCCGCCAGCTCCTTCGCCCCCGACTCCTCGGCCGCCCGTGCGCGTTCGCGATTCGATTCGGCGTCGCGCACTTCCTTCTCGAGCGCTTCGAGCTCGGCACGCCGCTGGAGCGGGCCGGCGGTGGGCGTGCTGCTGTCGAGGAACACGGCGCCGTTCGCCCGGCGCAGCGCGCCCGCGCCAATCACCTCGTGGCCGGCGAGCAACGCCCGCACCCACGCGGCGGCCGCTCCATCGACGCGCAGCTCATCCTCGAGTGGATGGCCGTCGGCGGCGAGCCGCGGCCCGGGTACGGCGGGCAACAACACGAGGGGCCCCGGCTCCGATTCCGCATGCCAGGCGCGGATCGCATCGATGACGGAGGCGTCGCGCACCAGCACGGCGTGCAGCCATTCGCCCAGCAACCGCTCCGCGAGCGCCGCATCGCGGCGGCTGGTGCGCACGAAGTCCGCGAGCGGGCCGAGCACGCCGTCGCCGAAATGGTTGCGGACCTTGAGCAACGCCTGCGCGCCCGGCGCGAGGCCGACGTGCTCCCGGTCGAGCTCGCTGAGCGCATCGCGACGCGCCTCGAGCTGCGCGAGGGCCGCCTCGGCCTGCCGCCGGGCGGAGCGCGCGCTCAGCTCCTGCTCATGCAATGCCGCGACATGGCGCCGCGCGTGCTGCAACATCTCCACCGCCCGGACCGCAGCCTGCGCGTCGCGGCTCGCGCGTTGCACCGCGGCCTCGGCCGAGTGCGCCGCGGCATGTGCGGCCGCCTCGCGCTCCCGCCGCTCGTCGCTCGCCAGGGACAGCTGCTCGCGCAGCTCGCTGCGCTCGCGATCCAGGGCGCCGCCCTCGATCTCGAGTGCGCGCGCCGTCTCGGCGCGGCGCTGCAGCACTTCCTCGAGCTCGCGCACCGCGAGCCGCTCCGCCGTGAGACGGCCGCGCACCGTGTCCTCTTCGCCGGTGCGCGTGCCGAGCTCGCCCTGCACCGCCGCGAGGTCCCGGTCGGCAGCGGCGCGCTCCGCCGCCGCAGCCTCGTGCTCGCGCTTCGCCTGGGCGGCGCGCCGTTCCGCCTGTACCCGCTCATCCGCCGCCGTCTGGCGCCGCTGGCTCGCGTTGCTCAGGCGCTCCGCCGCCAGGGCGAGATCGTTCTCCAACCGTCCCACTTCGAGCTTCGCGTCACCGAGGCGACGCTCGACTTCGGTGCGGCGCGCCTCGGCCGTGTGCCGCGCCTGCACGCGCGCTTCGCGCTGGTGCTCGGCATCGCTGAGTCGCGCCCGCGCCGCCGGCAGCGCTTCCGCCAGCTCGCGTGCCCGAACGCCGAGCGCCCCGAGCGAGATATCGAAATCCTCGAGCTCGCGCCGCACGAGCGTCATCGCAATCCCGAAGCGCTCCTCGATCATCTTGCCGTAGCGCTCCGCACGGCCGCGCTGCCGCGCGAGACTCCGGACCTGCGTCTGCACCTCGGCGATCAGGTCCTCGAGCCGGCCAAGATCCGTGGCCGTTTCCTCGAGCCGCCGTTCCGTGCTCGTCTTGCGGTCCCGATACAAGCCGATCCCGGCCGCTTCCTCGAACAGCGCGCGCCGCTCTTCGGCTTTTTCCGACAGGAGCGCCTCGATCATCTTCGCTTCCATGACGACCGCGGCGTCGGCGCCGAGGCCGGTTCCGCGGAGCAGATCCTGGATGTCGCGGAGGCGCACTGGCGAGCGGTTGAGCAGGTAGTCGCTCTGGCCCGAGCGCGAGAGCCGCCGCGTCACCACGACTTCCAGATAGGCGATTGGCAGGCTGCCGTCGGAGTTGTCGAAGACGAGCGACACTTCCGCGACGTTCACCGGCCGGCGACCAGTCGATCCCTGGAAGATCACGTCTTCCATTTTTCCGCCGCGCAGCAGGCGAGGTGACTGTTCGCCCAATACCCAGCGGACCGCGTCCGAGATGTTCGACTTGCCACACCCGTTCGGCCCCACGATCGCGGTTACGCCTTGATCGAAGGGCAACTCCGTCGATCCGGCAAACGATTTGAATCCGGAGAGGTCGAGCCTGCTCAGTCTCATGGTGTCCCCATGCGAGGGAGTAGGTTCGCGCGCACACCGGCGCGCTTGAGTGCGGCTTTCGTGTAGGCCGCCTGTTCGGGTGCTTCGAACGCGCCGAGCAGAATGACGCCGGTGGACCAACGCACCGCGGGCAGACCGCGGCGGCGCAGCTGGTCGAGCGAGGCGCCGGCCGGCGCGTGATAGGAGTACGGCGCGAGCAACAGGTCACCGACTCCCTCCGCCGCGAGTCCCCGACGCCACAGCTCCGCGCGCGCGGTGCCGGCGGCGGCGCGCGTCCCGTACGAACCGGCCAACACGCGGTACCACATGGGCCCGTTCCCGACCTGCGGCACCGGCGTGACCAGGGCCGGGACCCCGGCGTCGGCCGCCAAGCGATCGGCGTGCGCGAGCGCCTTGTCGAGCGACGCATACGCGGCGAGCTGGATGGTCCAGCCGAGAGTGTCGCGACGGGCGGCGACCGCCTTCCGAGGAGCGTTAGTGGTGGTCGTCGAGGGTGCGGAGGTCTTCGCTGTCGTCGGGGCAGGGGGAGGGGGAGGCGGAGCGGCGGGCGGTGCCACAAACGCCTCGCGCGCTCGCGCGAGCAGTGCCCATCCTCCCACCGCCAGGGCGGCGACCACAAGCGCCGCCAGCGCCACCCGGAGCCCGCGGCGTGGCCGATCCGCCACCGGGATCGGCAGAGGCGGCGGCGACACGCGGGGACTGGACGGCAACCACCGATCGCGCACGACACCGAGCAGCGGCACGTCATGCGGCATGGCAAAGTCTGCGAGGCCCTCAGGCGCGAGCACGATGACCCCATCCGGCGTCGCGGAGAACTGCGCGAGACCAGCCGGTGGGAGCAGGGCGAGCAACAGCGCACCCTCGGAGCGAAAGCCGGCTTGCAACTTCGGCCAGCGGGCGTGGGCGTAGACCTCGGCGGGCTTTGCCGTGTCCGAGCCCGCCGGAATGATGAATACGCCCGTGATTTCGTGCGCCGCCTTGTTCAACGAAACGCCATACTCGAAAGCATCCACGATCCCTTCGGTGACGTTCAGCCCCACGACTTCATGGAGCGCCGGATGCTCGAGACAGAGATCCACGAGGGCGACGCGGCGCCCGTCGCGCGCGGCGATGCGGGCAATGTCCCACGCGGCCTTCGCCGCCCACGGCAGATCATTCGTGAACGGCACGAGCCCGACCAGCGCCGCGTCGTTCACGAGGGGCGGGACCAGGTGGCCGAGCCGCGAGAGCGGCAGTTGGCGGGCTGTGCTCACTGTCCCGGTTGGTAAATCCAGAAGGGCCGTCCCAGGCGGCGGCCGGTGGCTTCGGCTTGCTCCCGCGTGGCGTACGGACCGAGCACGACGCGATACCCATCGTCGGGATGTTGCGGCGGCAGTACGCGCGCGGCTAACCCGGCGCGCGTGAGATCGTCAGCCAGGTGGCCGGACCATTCGGGATTTTGCGACGTGGACACCTGCACATACAGCGGGCCTTCGGCACCTGTGCCACCGGCGCCGCTGTCGGCGGACGCCGTGCTCACAGGGCTGGCGACGACGCCGCGGGGCAGCCAGGAGGTGAGCACCCACAGGTCCGCCGCTCCGTTCGTGACCTTGCCAACGTCGCTCAACGAGTCGGGCCGCGCCGACACGACGTCCTTGCCGCGCCGATAGATCAGCATCCCGTCGGGAGAAATCGCCGGCAAGTCCGCGTGCCATTGCGTTGGGACGATGCCCGTGTGTCGCTTGATCGGCAGATCGACGAGCCACGCCGAATCACCGATCGCCGGCCGCGCGAGGAGCCAGCGGCCGAGTGGGTCCAGGCGCAGTGTGGCGACGGTCCCCGGGAGTGCGACGCCGTCGAGCTCCTTGCGCTCGTAGCGATCCACGACCGCCAGCCCGGGGACGTTGCGTCGCGCCACATAGATCCGATGACCCGACGGCGAGAACGCGAGGGCACGCGGTGCATCGGTCAGTTTCACGAACGCGGGGTCGCGCCGCCCCAACGGATCGTACAGCGTTACCCCCGAGTCGCTCGCGACCGCGACGAGATCACCCCAACGCGTCGCGGCGACATCGCCGCCCGCCGCTATCGTACGGACAGTTGGAGGTTGGTCGGCTGCGGCGACGAGCAGCTTATCCTGAGGGATGACGCCAACCAGATGCTGATCGGTCGCTCCAAACAGATCGCGCGGCAGCGCGGTGAGCGCCTGCGGCCAAGCGAATCGAGTCCGGCGCGAAAGCGAAATGACATGTCGCGACGAGTCGACCGCGTAGAGCGTGCCGTCCGGTCCGAGCGCCGCTTGCCTGACGTTGGTGCCAACGGTATCAACCCGCCCGCTGCCGAGATCGAGCCCTAACAGCTCGTGCTTGGCCGTCGTGACAAACAGAAACTCGGATTCGGGGTCCAGGCCGACGACCCGCTCCACGGCGGGGAGTCTGCCCCTCAGGACGCCGTCGACCGCGGTGAGCCGAGGCAACTTGTACAGCTGTGGGACACCGCCCTTGGCCGGGAGGCGGATAGCCACACCAGGTGTGCGCGCCAAAACTTGGAGCCTGCTAACTCCTTGCGGCGATTGATGTTGTGACGATTCGGCCGCCGGCGCTCGGGGTCCACAACCCCAGAGCGCGGGGCAGGCAATCAGAAGGAAGCGGGCGATACGCAAGTGGCCTCGCCGGACAAAATAGACAACCGGCTGGGCCATTGCAACTGTTTTAGCGAAGCGGAGTTAGAACGTCGGACCTAAACTGATGGTCCAATACGAGTGCTGCCACGGCCGACTGAGCGGCTTGGTGTAGTCCAAGCGCATGATCACGAAGCCGAAGATGTTCGCGCGGATCGAGCCGCCCCAGCTCCGCAGCGGCGCGCGCACGAGGAGCGGGCTCTCGCTCGGGGAGCGGCTCCATTTGACTGTGCTCGCGTCGTCCCAGGCCATTCCGATGTCGTAGAACAGCGCGCCTTCAATCGGTGGGAAGCCCACCGGCAGGAATCCGAGCACAAGGCTGCGCGTGAGCGGGAAGCGCAGCTCGACGTTGCCGACCGCGATCTTTGATCCGATGAGCTGATCCAGCTCGGCGCATCCGGTCGGCGAGGGCGAGCGAGGATTGGCGAGACACTCGTGGTTTCGGAACGAGCCGGACGTATAGCCGCGAATCAGCTCCGTGCTGCCGAGGAAAACGGGGAAGCGATCGGCGTCGCGCCCGAACCGGCCGAACATGAAGCCCCGCACGGCGATCGTGAACGGCCGGAAGAAGATGTAACGCCGGTAGTCGATCAGCCCGGCGGTGAACTGCCAGCTCCCGAAGGCCGGCGAGACCGAAAACCGCGATCGCGCCCCGGCAAAGGGACCGACATAGCCGAACAAGGTGTTGTCGTGCACGTGCGCGATCGACGGTTGCACGAACGTCGCCGACGGACCGCCGCCCTGGATGAACTGCTGATCCACGAAGGCACCCGTGTTCGGTTCGTACGACGTCTCGAGCGCGAGCGTCGCTTCCGCAATGTTGACGGCGTGCATGCCCAGCTCGATGCGATTGAACCGGCTGAACGGATACGACGACTCCGCGAACAAATCTCGGACGACAAAACGACGGATGCGGGTCGAATAGACGTCCAGGCTGTCACCGGGGGCCGGGGTGCGCTGATTGTCGATGCGCCTCCAGTCGCTGCCGCCGTAGAAATACAGCGGTTCCTGCGAGAAGCCGCCGGCCCAGTTCAGGCGATGCGATTGGTTGGCGTAGAGTCCGAGGAATTGCGCTTCACTGATCCGGCCGTTGATCGAGCCGGCCAGGACGAGGGAATGATTCCCCAGAATATCGGAGAGCGCGATCGCGGTTCCGCCGAAGACGCCGCGGCCGAAGTTGTCGCGCGCGTATCCGACCATGGGGCGCGCGATATAGTCTGCGGTGAATCGCACTTTGTACGGCCGGAACGTGAATTCGTTGGTGTCCGGCAGCGCGAGGGTCGCCGAGTCCAGCAGAGCCCGTACGCTAACCGCGGGAGGCGCCGCTGAAGATTCAGCGGCCTGCGGCCGGGCGGAGGGGCGGAATCCGCCCGATGAGCGGTAGATCGATGCGGCTGCGCCCGGCCGCGCCGGCAGCGCGCTATTCGGCAGGCCGGCCGCGGAGCCACCGCCCAATGTGTTGATCGCGGGAATCGGAATCAGCGGCGGGGCGGAAGCGGCGCTGTCGCGTTGCTCCGATTGCAGCAGCGTGACGACCGGCATGGTGGCCGGTCCGCGGTACGGCGCGCGGCGCAGAGAACGCGGGTTCTCCAGAGAATACACGCTGTACTGACCGTCTTCGTAATAGACGAACGACATGCGGTCGGCTACCGGCGCCCAGGACAGAACTGGGGACAACGGCGTGATGCCCTGCACGCCGGTGAACATGTTCGTCAGCTGGTAGATCTGGTCATCGACCAGGTCATACAGAAAGACGTTGGCGATCCCGGTCCGGTCGGAGACGAATGCGAGTGAGCGGCCGTCGGGCGCCCACACGGGATTGATGTTCTTCCCGGTCTCCATGTTGCGCAGCAGCTCGGTGTTGCCGCTGTCGAGATGCAGCAGCGCGACTCGCAGATTACCGAACCGCAACAGGTTGAAATCGGTCTCGCCGCCGCTGTCCGTCACGAACGCAATCGTCTTTCCGTCCGGCGACCACGAGGGATGGAGATCGGCGTACTTGTCGTGGGTGAGGCGCCGCAGTCCCGTGCCATCGCGGTTGATGATGAAGAGATCGGTGAAGCCGTTGCTGAAGCCGCTGAACACGAGCTGCTGCCCGTCCGGAGACCACTGCGGGGTCTGCAGCCCGTTCAGGCCGACGTGGATCCGGCGCTCTTCGCGCCCGCGCTCGACGTCCAGAAGGACCAGGTCGTCGCGGTCTTTGCGCTTCGCGGCGATGGCGAAGTACCGGCCGTCGGGGGAGAACGCGCCGGCGGAATTGATGAAGCGCAGGCTTTCGTAATTGTTGTTCTGCGTCGATTTGACGAGGTGGCGCTTGACGCGACCCGTCTCGACATCGGCGAGCCAGAGATCGACGAAGAACCCCCCCTCGTCGCCGAAGAACGCGATGGTCTTGCCGTCAGGCGTCAACGCTGGGGCGAGGAAAATGCGGCCCCGCGAGCGGCGCTGGGTGAGCGTCGGTTGCGCGATGCGACGGGCGCGATAGTGATCGCCCAACTGGGGCAAGAACGTCGTCTGGATGGCGTCGCGCCAGTCGTTGGAGAGGTCCTCGAGCGTCCGTCCGGTCGCGCGCTTGAACGCCGCCTCGAGCCCGGAGGTTGCGGAGGATTGCAGGATCTCGCCGATGACTTCGTCGCCCCACTTCTCACCGATGTAGGCCCACAGAGCGTGTCCGTACCGGTACGGGAAGATGTAGGGGTCGGCCGTCATCTCCTCGATCGAGGGCAGGTGCCCCTCGAGCGCGGCGTCGCGCAGCCACATCGCCGTCTCGGGATTGATCGGACCGAGCGACAGGTACTCGGCCATGCCTTCCATGAACCACAGCGGTGGATTGACGGTCACGAGCGTCTGCACGCCGGCGCCGGGCCGGCCGCGGCTGAACACATCGTACTGGAACTGGTGGACCATCTCGTGCTGGAGCACGTGCTCGAATTCGGCATACGACCCGGTGAAGGGGAGCACGGCGCGGTGCTTGAAGAATTCCGTGACGCCTCCCAGCCCTTCGCCAGAGGCGTCTACGACGTTGGTCTGCTGAAAGTCGGACTGTGAGGCATACAGGATGATCGGCTTCCGGCTCTGAAACTGATGGTGGAGGATGCGCGAGAGCCGGGCGTAGGCGCGTTCGGCCATGCGCGCCGCATCGAGCGCGCCGGGACGCTCATCCGGATAGTAGTAGATGTCGAAGTGTTCGGTCTGAATGGATTGGAAGTTGAAACTCCGGTACTGCACCTTGTTCTGACCGAAATACTGCGCGTCCCCACGCGCCGGTGTGGCGATGAGCATCAATGTCACTGCCGCCAGCCAACGACTGCGACTCATCCCGCGCTATCCTTTCGCGCCTGTTTGGCCCGCATCCCCGGCCGCGACGACGGGAGCATCGCCCCATAGCCGCTCGAGCTGGTAAAAATCCCGCAACTCCGGGTGAAAGACGTGCACGATGAAGTCCACGTAATCGAGCAGGACCCAGCGACCCTGCGACAACCCTTCCACATGATGCGGCTCGATGCCCGCGGGCGCGAGTGTCGCCACAAGGTGCTCGGCCATGCCCCGCACGTGAGCGTTCGATGTCCCCGAAACGATCACGAAATAGTCTGTGGCTTCGCAAAGGCCGCGTAGATCCAATACTACTGGATCGACCGCCTTACGGTCCAACAGGGCGTCCACAACCTGTGTGAGCTCAGTCTTCATTCTGAAAGAACACGCCCCACGCCCCAATTCCAGTGTGCGCGGCAATCACCGGAGTGATCGGCGTCACCAGGCACTGTAACGGGCGGTACCGTCCTTACTCCTTGACCACCGTCACTCGCACCTCGGGCCGCACCTCTGGATGGATCTTGATCCCGACCTTGAATTCGCCGAGCTCGCGAATCGGCTCGGCCAGGTCGATCTTGCGCTTGTCGACGCGAATGCCCAGCTCTTCGAGCTTGCGTTGGATGTCGCTCGCCGTCACCGAGCCGTAGAGTTTTTCCTCCTCGCCCACTTTCACTTCGAACGTGAGCTGCACTTCGGCGAGCCGCGTGGCCTCTCCCTCGGCGGCGGTCTTCTCGACGGCGCGCTGCTTGGCGAGCCGCTCGCCTTCATAGGCGATCTTCTTCTTGTTGGCCTCGGTCGCCGGATAGGCGAGGCCCTTGGGCAGCAGGTAATTCCGGGCGTAGCCGTCTTTCACCTTCACCACCTCGCCGACTTTGCCCAGATGCTGCACGTCAGCCCGCAAAATGATCTCCATCGCTCCACCTCAGGTTGTATTAGACCGCGGCCCTTGCCGAGCTGCAGCCAGGCGGCGGCGGTACTGGTACCAGGTATCGGTGATCCCGAGCGTGCAGAGCCCGGGGAGGACCAACAGGAGCGGGACGGCCAATGCCGCCGCTGCTGCCGCGATGAGCACCAAAGCCAGGGCCGAGACGCCGAATGCCTCCGCGAACGTGGCTACGATCGCGGCGCCACGAAGGACATAGAGCGTGCCCGCGACCAGTCCGACGTTCGCGCCCGCGATGTGCAGCGCGCTCGAGACGGGCAGAATCAGCACGCCCAACCAGGCGACGATCCCCCACACCCAGCCGTCGCCGATATTGAAATCCTTGAATCGCGTGAGCGGCGTCGCTGGCGCACGTTCTTCCGTTGGCGCCACGCCCGCCGAAATGCGCACGTACACCTGCCACGCGAGCGCCAGGCCCGCGATCGTCTGCAGCGCCAGCATCCCCGGCCAGGTGAGACTGATGAACCGCACCGTCGGCTCGTAAATCGGGAACGCATCGGGCGCCACTTCGACAATCGTCCGCATCGCGATGCTCGCCTGCCGCGTCGCTTCCCAGGCGAGGCCGGCCCACGCTTCCGAGCCCCACATCAGCTGAATCAGCAGGGCGCAGACCAGCCCAGCGGCGACCACGGATCGCAAGGCCTGGCGCAGAATGGCATCGGGCCTGAGCAACACCAGCGAGACGAACGCCGCGGTCGCGAGCACGATGTAGGCGCTCGTGACCGCGGCGAGCCGGCCGCCGCTACCGCCGCCCACGACCAGCAATGCGGCGCTTACGGCGCCGATCATGCCGGCGATCGTCTGCGACAACCCTCCCCAGCCGCGCCAGCCCCCCGCGACGCCGCTCGCGCTCCCCGCCGTTCCGACGGATGGCTCGGAGGTCGGCGCGAGGATCAGCAGCGCCGCGCAGGGCAGACCGACCAGGCTCGCCGGCGCCCACAGCACGAACGCCAGCAGCGCCAGGAGCAGACGCCACCACGACGGTTTCGGGTTTATGCGGTGTGCCCCTTGATGTACGGAATCAAGGCCAGCTGCCGGGCGCGCTTGATCGCCGTCGCGAGCTGCCGCTGGTGGCGCGCACACATCCCCGACAGGCGGCTCGGCAGAATCTTCCCGCGCTCGGTGAGAAAGCGGGCCAACGTCCGGTCGTCCTTGTAGTCCAGCACGCGCGCGCCGGACTCGCACACGGGACAGGTCTTGGCTGGGCGTCTCACGCTTCCTCCTCCTCGAGCTCGTCTTCTTCAGGGGCGACGACCGCCGCGACCACCGGCTTCGGCTGCTCCCGCGACGCCTCGACGCACATGTACCGCAGCACACCTTCGTCGAGCTTCACCGCGCGCTCGTATTCGGGCAACAGATCGCCCGTCGCCTGAAACTCGGCGACGACGTAGTAGCCGGTGTCTTTCTTCTTGATCTTGTACGCCATCGTGCGCTTGCCCCAATGGGACACGTTCGACAGCGTGCCTTTGCCGTCCTTGGTCAGAAGGGCGTGAAAGCGATTGAGTTTTTCGGTGATTGCCGGCTCGTCCAAGGCGCTATCAAAAATGTAGACCGTCTCGTACCGACGATTCATGCCACCTCCCTTTGGTCATAGGTGACCCGGTGCGGTGGAAGGCACCGAGTAGGGGATATGTTTGCGCGGCGAAAGATCGTCACGGAGAGGCATCAAGCGCAAGGATGCGGGGCTGCCAGCCGCGGCGTCCTCTGGCCTGGTGGAGATCTGGACGCGCTAGACGTTGAAGCGGAATAACAGAATGTCGCCGTCCTTCACCGGGTAGTCGCGTCCTTCACTTCTGACGAGACCTTGTTCGCGGGCAGCCTTGTAGCTGCCCGCTTTCACAAATTCCGGAAATCCCACGGTTTCGGCGCGGATGAAGCCGCGCTGGAAATCGGAGTGGATCTCGCCCGCCGCATCGTACGCCGTTGCTCCGCGATGCATGGTCCAGGCGCGCACTTCATTCTCTCCGACGGTAAAGAAGGTTTGAAGGCCGAGCAGCCGGTAGCCGGCGTGAATCAGGCGGTCGAGCCCCGGCTCTGTGACGCCCGCGCTCGCGAGATACTCGCGGCGTTCCTCCCCGGCCAGCTCGCCGAGCTCGGCTTCGAATTTGGCGGAGAAGGCGACGATCTCCGCTTCTTCGTGATGGCTCTGCACGGCGGCTCGGAGCTTGTCGATCCATTTGCCGCCACCGGAGGCGAGGTCGTCCTCGTTCACGTTGGCCGCGTAGAGGATCGGCTTGGCGGTGAGCAAGCCGAGCGTGCGGAGGAACTTGATGGCGTCGGCGTTTTCACCCGCTTCACGCGCGCCGCGGCCGCCATTCAACTCCGCGACGACGCGCTCGAGCAAGACGAGCTCCTGCTGTGCCTCCTTGTCGCCGGCGCGCGCCGACTTGCGCGTCTTCTCGAGCCGCCGCTCGACGACCGCGAGGTCGGCCAGCGCGAGCTCGCTCGTGATGACGTCATGGTCGCGCACGGGGTCGACCGGACCCATCACGTGGACCACGTCGGGATCCTCGAAGCAGCGAATCACGTGCACGACGGCGTCGACTTCGCGAATGTGCGACAGGAACTGATTACCGAGTCCTTCGCCCTGCGAGGCGCCCTTCACGAGGCCCGCGATGTCGACGAACTCGACGACGGCCGGAATCTTTTTTTTGGGCTTGACCACCTCGTTCAGCTTGTCGAGCCGCGGATCGGGAACCTCGACCACCCCCACGTTCGGCTCCACGGTGCAGAACGGATAGTTCTCCGCGGCGGCCGCTTTCGAGGATGTCAGCGCGTTGAAGAGTGTCGATTTCCCGACATTGGGAAGGCCAACGATTCCGAGACGGAGCATCAGCTCTTAAGCCACTTCTCGACCGCCTCGATCATCTGCGGCAGGAGGGATTCGACCTGCTCGCGCTCTTCCGGCTCAAAGGGATTGAGGACGTAGTCGGCCCAGTCACCGACTCCTTCCGGAAGCGGGCCCACCCCGATGCGGAGCCGCGCGTACTGCTGCGATTGCAAGGCGCCCTCGATGCTCTTGAGCCCATTGTGCCCGCCCGCCGACCCCTCGGTCCGAACCCGGAACGTGCCGAGGGGGATTTGGAAATCGTCAACGAGGATGAGCAAATCGCGCGCGGGATCGAACGTGGGCTCGGCGCGCAGCGATGCGAGCGCCGTGCCGCTGCGGTTCATGAACGTCGTGGGCTTGAGAACGCGGACGGGAACGCCCAAGGCACTGCCTTCCGTCGCGCGTGCGCGCTCCGCGCGACGGAAGGGCGGGAGCTGCCAATGTTCGGCGACGGCGTCGGCGAGGAGAAAGCCGGCATTGTGGCGCGTCGCCGCGTATTCCGGACCCGGATTGCCCAGGCCGACGACGGCGCGCAGAAACTACTCTTCCTTCTTGCCCTTGGGCTTCTCCTCCGCTTTCGGAGCAGCTTTCGCCTCGGGTGCCGCCGCCGCCCCTTCGACTTCCTCGCCTTCCTCGCCCTCGCGAACCTTGCGGATGAGCTCGGGCTCGGCGACTTCGGTCGGGGCCTCGGCCGCCGGCGCGGCCACTTCTTCGGCGCGCGGCGGGACGACGGTCGCGATCGTCAGATCGGCGCCGGTCAGGATGACGGCGTTCGGGATCGTCAGGTCACGCGTGTGCAGCGAGTCCCCGATCTTCAGCGCGGTGACGTCGAGCTCGACGCGGTCGGGAATGTGCTCGGGGAGCACTTCGATTTCGACTTCGCGGGTCACCTGATCGAGCACGCCGCCCGCGTTCCGCACGCCGTCGGGTGTGCCGACGAGGTGCACCGGAACCTTCAGCGTGACCTTCTCGTCCGCCTGGATCTCGTAGAAATCGACATGGATGATGTCGGGGCGGAGCGGGTGACGCTGGATCTCGCGAATCAGGGCGCGCGCCTTCTTGCCGTCGACGGTGAGGTCGATCAGCGTGCTCTCGGGTTCGATGCCCATGAGCGCCTTCTCGAGCGCGAGCGCGTCCACCATCAGGGGCTGGGTCGCGCGGCCGTGGCCGTAGATCACGGCCGGAATCTGTTTCTGGAAGCGCGCCTGCCGCGCCGCGCCCTTGCCTGTTTTCTCCCGCGCCGTCGCGGAGAGACTCACCGTTTGTGCCATACGTCAGTCCTTTATCGTGCGTCGTGCGTCGTTCGTCGTGCGTCAGTCGAACAGGGAACTCACCGACTGGTTCGAATGCTCATACCCGATCGCTTTGGCCATCAGACTCGCGATCGACAACACCTTCAGTTTTTCAAAGATCCGCTCGTCCGGAATGCGGATCGTGTTCGTCACCGTCACCTCTTCGATCGGCGCGGCGCGCAGCCGCTCGACCGCCGGGCCGGACAACAGCGCATGCGTCGCGAACGCAAAGATGCGCCGCGCGCCCAGCCGCTTCAGCGCCGCCGCCGCCTCGGAGATCGTCCCCGCGGTGTCGATCATGTCGTCGGGGATGAGGCAGTCCTTGTCCTCGACTTCTCCGACGACGTTCACGACTTCGGCGATATTCGCCGAGGGCCGGCGCTTGTCGATGATCGCGAGCGACGCGTCCAGCCGCTTGGCGAAGCCGCGGGCCATCTTGGCCGATCCGACGTCCGGCGCGACGATCACCGGCTGGTACAACTGCTTCGTCCGGTAGTGGCTCACGAACGCCGGAGCCGCGTACAGGTGATCCACCGGAATGTCGAAGAACCCCTGCACCTGATGGGAATGAAAGTCCATTCCCAGCACGCGGTCCGCCCCGGCGTGCGTGATCAGATTGGCCACGAGCTTGGCGCTGATCGCGACGCGCGGCTGGTCTTTCCGGTCCTGGCGCGCGTAGCCGAAGTACGGGAGCACCGCCGTGATGCGGGCCGCGCTCGCGCGCCGCGCCGCGTCGATCAGGAGCAGCAGCTCCATGTAGTTTTCCGCCGGCGGGTTCGTGGGCTGGATGATGAAGACATCCCGGCCACGCACGTTCTCGTCGATCTTGACGAAGATCTCGCCGTCGGCAAACCGCCGCATCGTCACCGCACACAGCGGCTGCCCCAAATGCTGGGCCATCTCCTCGGCGAGGGGCCGATTGGCCGTGCCGGCGAGGAGCAGCAATTGGCTGCGTGACAACGACAAGTCCCGCATCGGGCCCCGGAAAGTAGTCGGCAAAGCGCGTGTCGCCAAGGCCTTACCCCCGCGGCCGTATCCGATAAGTTAGACCCGGTGGACGACCTCCACTCCCGCCTCGCGGATGGCCTCGGCGGTCGCTACACGCTCGAGCGCGAGCTCGGCCGCGGCGGCATGTCGATCGTCTATCTGGCGATCGACCACCGCAATCAACGCCGTGTCGCCCTCAAGGTGCTCCGGCCCGAGCTCGCCCAGTCGCTCGGACCCGAACGCTTCCTGCGCGAGATCAAGGTCGCCGCCGGCCTCACGCACCCCCACATCCTGCCCCTATTCGACTCTGGTGTCGCGGGTGGTTTGCTGTTTTACACGATGCCCTACGTCGAGGGCGAGACGCTGCGCCATCGCCTGATCCGCCAGCGGCGCCTGCCGGTCGCCGAAGCCGTGACGATCGCGCGCGACGTCGCCGATGCGTTGTCCTACGCGCACACGCAGAACATCGTGCACCGCGACATCAAGCCCGAGAACATCCTGCTCGAAGCCGGACACCCCGTCGTCAGCGACTTCGGGATCGCGCGCGCGATCAGCGTCGCCGACGCGTCCCGCATGACGGGCACCGGCATCGTCGTCGGGACCGTGGACTACATGAGTCCCGAGCAGGCGAGCGGCGAGGAAGTCGACGGGCGCAGCGACATCTACAGCCTGGGATGCGTCCTCTACGAGATGCTCATCGGGCGCACGCCCCTCCCGGGCGGCACGTCCACTGGGGAGACGCGGTCGGTCTCACAGGAGCGGCGGGAGATTCCGCTCGAGGTCGAGTATGCGATCGAGGTCGCGCTCGCGAAGCTCCCGAGCGAGCGGTTCGGGACGGCGACCGAGTTTGCGGAGGCACTGGGCCCGAAAGACACGACCGCTTCTCCGCGACGAGGGTTTCTGCACGCAGCCCGTCGCTGGGCGGCGGGGGCGGTCGTGCTGGCGGGGCTGGCAACGATGGGCGTCATCGTGCTCCCCCGACTGGCTGCGGCAAAGTTGGACGCTTCGCTCTATGTGGTCGTGCCATTCGGGCATCGGGGCGGCGCCGCCCCGGCACTGGTCAACGGCGATCAATGCGAGCTGCTGCTGTCGCAGGCGTTCGAGCGCTGGTCGGATGTGCGCCTGGCGGACCCCCTCCGAGTGCACGACGCACGCATGCGCCGCGGTGAGCAGGCAATGACGCTCGACGAAGCGAGAAGGCTCGCCCGCGACGTGGGTGCAGGCATGCTCGTCTGGGGCGATGTGTCCGCGGTGGGCGACTCCATTCAGGTTACCGCGGCACTGTACGACCTGCGGCGCGGGGGCAAGACGGTCCGCGATTACACCGTGCGCATTCACAAGGATGGAAAGCAGCTCGAGGCGAAATTCCGCGAGCTCGCCGATTCGATTCTGCTCGGCGGAGTCAATGCCGAGCGCCTGAGGCCGGACATCATCGGCACGGACGTGCTGGCAGCCTTCTATGCGTATGCCGAGGGCCGAGACGCGCTGGCGCGCTGGGATCTGCCCGCCGCCGAGCGGGCCTTTCATCAGGCGTTGGAGGATGATCCCACCTATGCGCAGGCGAATCTATGGCTTGCCCACACGCAGATGTGGGCCGACGAACTGCCTGTCGACTGGCAGGCGAGCACCGCGCGGGCGCTAACCAATCCGGAAAAACTGGGCGCGTCCGATCTCGCGCTCGCACACGCGCTGTCGGCGCTCGCGGCCGGGCGCTTCTCGGACGCCTGCGATCGGTATCGCGAGATCATCGCCCGCCAGCAGAATGATTTCGTCGGGTGGTTCGGGTTGGGCGAGTGCCAGCGGCGCGACAAGCTCGTGGAGCCCGACCCGTCGAGCCCGTCACAGTGGCGGTTCCGTTCGAGCTACCGCTCCGCCGCCGCGGCGTATCGCCGCGCGCTCGAGCTGGTTCCAGCAGCTCATCGCGCCTTCACGGGAATCGCGATTCAGCGCCTGCTCCACCTGTTCTACGCCGAGTCCTATCTCTACCGGTCTGGCTTCGCTCCGCGCGGCGATACGCTTCGCTTCGGCGCGTTTCCTTCGATCGATCACGATACGTTGGCATTCGTTCCTTGGCCTGTTGGCGATCTCTTCACTGCGAAGCCCGGCTCACATCCGTCTACAATGTCGGCGGCGGTCGCGCAGAACCGCGACGAGCTTCGCGGTCTGATCACGAAGTGGATCGCGGCCTTCCCCGCCAGTGCGGATGCGTACGAGGCGCTGTCGCTCGTGCTCGAGACGACGGGGGAGCTGGACCTGGGGCCCATCGACCGATCGTCGCTGGCGGCCATACGTCGTGCCAGAGAGCTCACCCATGATCGCGAGCAGGCGCTGCGCGCCGCGATATCCGAGACTCGCCTGCTCTTCAAACTCGAGCGCTTCGCTCAGGCCACCGCAATCGCCGACTCCGTGCTGGCAGCCGCAGGGACCGAGCCCAGCGCGGTCGCGTCCCGGGGCGTGACGGGACTCGCATTACTCACGGGGCACGTCTACCGGGCGGCGCAGCTGCTGCAACGAGCGGCTCCGCTCGATACGCCGATGACGTGGGATGGATTCGAAGTGGCGGACGCGCCCTTGCCCGTCAAGCAGGCGGGGCTCGAGCTCATGGCATATGCAGCGCTCGGCCAGCCCGCCGAGAGCCTGCGAGCCACCAAGCTCCGGGTTGAGCAGCGGGTGCGAAGCTGGGCAGGTCCGATGAATCGGGAACGCCTGCGGCTCGCTGTATTGGCTGTGCCGATGACGCTCGCGTACGAGACGATCGGAGTGAGCGACGTGCATCGGCGAGACGCCGGGGGCAATTCCGTCCTTGGGATGCAGTGGGCCATCGCGCACGGCGACACCGCTGCGGCGCGAGCCGAGCTCGTCCGCCAGGCGGGACTGCGGACGCGCGCGCGCGCGGGCGATGTGGCCATCAACGGCACGTACGGCGAAGCTCGTGTATTGTTGGCGTTGCACGATACCGGCGCTGCAGTCGCTGCGCTTGATCTCTCATTGCAGGCGTTGCCGACGCTGGGAACGTACTTGCTTGAACAGCCGGAACAGGTGGGGTGCGCGATCCGCGCGATGGCGCTGCGGGCCGAGTTAGCGGCGCGCGCGGGTGATCGTGCACTCGCCGCACGTTGGGGCAATGCAGTCAGCACCTTGTGGGGAAACGCCGATGCGCCACTGGCGCCGGTCGTCCAGCGGATGCGGGCCCTAGCCGCGTCCCATCGCAACTAAGGAGCGCCCTATGCCGACACAACTCTTTTCATTCGTTCTCACGTGTCTGATGCTGTCCGCATGCGGCACGGCCCCGGCGCCAGGAAATCTGTCCGCGGCTGTCACGCAGACGCAGACGCCACGATTTCCTGAAATACCGCCACCGGGCGAGTTCGACACCATCCCTGAGCACGGGGACTTCCGCAGGCTGATGGTCGGGCCGCTCTGTCCCGATCGATGCCGGCCAGGTCCGCTGGCGTGGATCCAGCCGCGCGCGTCTGCGGCAACGTGGGGACGAGCTCGCCGTGAATCAGGAGAGGTCATCGCACGGATGATCAGCTCCGGCGCCTATCCGAAGTTCAATCTGCAAGATCGGGGCGCGGGCAGGGCGGATACGGTCTATTGGGCGGTCATGAAAGTTGGCGACTCCCTGGTGTCGATATTTCGTTCCACCACACCTCGGACGCCGGATAAAATCGCGAGAACGGAAGTCATTGAGCACGGAGAAGGGTTCTTCCGCGGAGTAGCGTCGGCTCGCTGGGTCTGGAGTGATCAGGACGACATGGCCTGGGGGACGTGTGACGGTGGAGCGTGCTGCAAGAGCCCTGGGCGGCAGTAACGCACCGAGCGTAATCAAGGTCTCAACAGGCCGGCTTATTCGGACGTATCAGCACGTACCCCAAAACGGAGCTTGCCCATGCGTCGCTTTGCGCCTGTTGCGATCCTCTCCTTCATGCTCGCGATGCCTCTGGTCGCGCAATCACCACAGGGCCAGGCCGCCCCGGCCGGTCCGGGAATGGGCCGGTTCCAACCGCCGCCCGATCATTGGATGACGATCGACTCACTCAACCAGGCCCTCGGCCTGAGTGCCGATCAGCGCACGAAAGTCACGCCCGCCTACACCGCATTGAATGGCGTGATGAAGGATGCCGCCGCGCGACGCCAAGCCATCCGGCAGCAAATGCAGGCATCCGGCTCCACATTCACACCCGGTCAGGAGCCTACACCCGCGCAGCGCGCCAAGTTCGACAGCCTGCGCACGGAAATGGAAGCGTTTCAGGCTGAAGCCGATCAGTGGTACGCCGCCATCCGCAATAATCTGACCGCGGCCCAGCAGGTGAAGTTCGACTCATTGCCCAAGCCCCGCGTCATGGGGCGCATGGGAGGCGGACCGCCCCGCCAGTAGCTATCGTTCCGGACCACTCTCATCGGATCCGAAACGATGCTGCGTCGTCTTTATCTGCTTGCGCTTGTCAATGCCGGGCTGGGCAGCACGTTGGCTGCCCAGCGCCCGGCAGCCGACTCGAGCCTCCTCACCGTCGATCGCATCTTCGCGTCGCCCGAGTTTCGCGGTGGCTCGCTCACGGCGCTCGCCTGGCTGTCGGATGGCACTGGCTACACGACACTGGAGCGGGCGGCCGGCGGCAGGGCCGGTCAGGATCTGGTGCGCTACGATGCCGAGACGGGCCTCAAGACGATTCTGGTGCCCGCGGCGCGGCTGGTGCCGCCGGGTGACACGACGCCGCTCAATGTCGAAGAGTACAGCTGGTCGGCCGACGGCCGCCGCCTGCTCATCTTCACCAACTCGCAGCAGGTGTGGCGCACGAATACGCGCGGCGACTACTGGGTGCTCGATCTCGCGGGCTGGACGCTCAAGAAGCTCGGCGGCACCGGTCCCGCCTCGACGCTCATGTTCGCGAAGTTCTCGCCCGACGGCGGGCGCGTGGGCTGGGTTCGCTACGCCGAGTACAACCTCTACGTCGAGGACATCACGGGCGGCAAGATCACGCAGCTGACGCGCGACGGCTCCCGGACCACGATCAACGGCACGTTCGACTGGGTGTACGAAGAAGAGCTCGGCTTGCAGGACGGCTGGCGCTGGAATCCCGACGGGCGGTCGATCGCCTACTGGCAGCTCGATGCGACCGGCGTGCGCGACTTCCTCCTTTATAATGCCACGGACTCGTTGTACGCGTTCACGACCCCGGTGCAGTACCCGAAGGCGGGGCAGACGAACTCTGCCGGTCGAGCGGGCGTGGTGAGCGCCGCGGGTGGCGAGACGCGTTGGCTGAATATCCCCGGCGATCCGCGAAACAATTACATCGCGCGCTTGGAGTGGGTGCCCGCCAAGGGCGGGTCGAAGGAGCTCGTCATTCAGCACATGAACCGGCTCCAGGATACGCTGCATGTCATGCTGGCCGACGCGGAGACGGGGCAGGCGCGGACGCTGTTCACCGAAGCGGACGTGCCGTGGGTCGAGCATTTCGATCAGCTGCAGTTTTTGAACGGCGGGAAGGACATCCTCTGGATGTCGGAGCGCAGCGGCTGGTCGCAGCTGTACCTGATACCGCGCGACGGCGGCGCGCCACGACCACTGACGAGCGGAGACTTCGACGTCTTTGGGGTGCAGCGCGTGGACACGATTGGGAAATGGGTCTACTACGTCGCCTCACCGGACAACCCGACCCAGCGCTACCTCTATCGCATCAACTATGCGAAGCGTGGGCCCGCGCAACGCCTCACACCCCAGGGCGAATGGGGCTGGCACAACTACGCGATGTCGCCCGGGAGCCGCTACGCGGTGCACACGTACTCCCGCTTTGGCGTACCGCCGACAATCTCGCTCGTGAGTCTGCCGGACAATCGCACGCTGCGTACGCTGGTGGACAACGCGGCGCTCAAGGCGAAACTCGCCGGGCTGCGGCTCGGCGCGACGGAGTTCCGGCAAATCGATATCGGCACCGGCATCAAGCTCAACGCCGCCTTCATTAAGCCGCCGAATTTCGACTCCACGGCGCGCCATCCCGTCTTCTTCTATGTCTACGGGGGCCCGGGTTCGCAGACGGTGACCGACAACTGGGGCGGGCAGAACTACCTCTGGTATCAGATGCTCGCGCAGCGCGGCTACCTCGTGGCGAGCGTCGACAACCGCGGCACGGGCGCGCGCGGGAAAGCGTGGCGCAAGATCATTTACAAGCAACTGGGGGTCGTGGAGACGCAGGACCAAGCCGCGGCCGCACGGGCGATCGGGCGCTTGCCGTACGTGGACTCGACGCGCATCGGGATCTGGGGCTGGAGCTACGGCGGGTTCATGACGCTGAATGCGCTGACGCAGGCGCCGGATGTGTATCGCATGGGGATCGCCGTCGCGCCGGTGACGCACTGGAAGTACTACGACACGATTTACACGGAGCGGTACAACGGGCTGCCGCAGGACAACGCCGCCGGCTACGACAAGGGCTCACCGCTCACGTATGCCAAGAACCTGCGAGGGCGTTTGCTCATCGTGCACGGCTCGGGCGACGACAACGTGCATTTCGAGAACACGCTGGCAATGGTCAACGCGTTCGTCGACGCGAACCGGCCGTTTTCGCTGATGGTGTATCCGAACCGCAATCACGGGATCTATGGCGGCAACACGCGCCAGCATCTGTACACGTTGCTGACGAAGTTTGTGGAAGACAATCTCCCGGCGACGACGAGAGGCCAAGCCCCCATGCCGTAACCGCCGCAACTTGACACCCCTTCGTTCGCGGCTATATCCGCCTCACCCCCTCGAGGCCGGCCGTGGACGATTGGGTCGCCGAGTTGCAGCGGGACAGGTTCGACGCCGCATGGGACCTGTTCCTCGATCGGTACCGGCGTCTCATCTTCGCAGCGATCCGGCATTACGCCCAGGATTACGACGATGTGATGGACGTGTTCGCGCGCGCGTGCGAGGCGCTGCGCGCGGACGATCTCCGGCGGCTGCGGTCCTGGGTCGAGCAGCCCGAGCATCGTGCCCGGTTCTCCACCTGGCTCGTCACGGTCGTTCGCCACCTCACCGTCGATTGGTTTCGCCACCGCGATGGCCGCCGCCGACTGTCCGTCGTTGCCGAGGGACTGCCGCCACTGCGCCGCCGAATCTTCGAGCTCGTCTTCCTGGATCGGCGCAGTCACATCGAAGCGTACGAGCTGATCCACGCCGGCGAGGCGCCCACCCTCACGTTTCGGGAATTCCTCAGCGAACTGCGCGCGACCTATCACGCGGTCTCGACGGGCCGGCGCGGACAGGTCCTCCGCGATCTCGCTCCCGCGTCAGAGGCTGTAGAAGATCTCCCGGCCGATCCCGCCGGTCCGAGCGCGACGGGCGTCGCTGAACAGAGTCGACTGCTCGAGCGCGCGCTGGCCATGCTCACTCCAGACGATCGCCTCATCGTGGAGCTGTACGTCCTAGAGGAGCTTCCCGCGGAAACGGTCGCCAAGGTCCTCGGGCTAGCGAACGCGAAAGCGGTTTACAACCGGTCGTACCGGGCGTTGTCGCTGGTGCGTGAGCAGCTGGAACGCGCCGGCGTGCGGCGGGAGGACCTGTGAGCAGTCGGGACCCAGAGGACCGTCTCATGATGCCTGACGAACCCTTCGAGGAGCTGAAGCGCGTGCTCGATACCCGGGTGCGGTCTGAAGCGCCAACACCGGACTGCCTGCAGGACGATGTCATCGCGGCGTTCGCGGAAGGCTCGCTCGCGCCGGACCTGAGAGCAACGGTGCTCCCACACATCGCGACGTGCGTGCGGTGCCGGGGGGCGGTGGCGTCGGTAGCGAGAGCGCTCGCCGATCCCGCGGTCGCCCGAGAGCTTGTCGTTTCTCCGACCGACCGCCGCTGGTACCGCATCGCTGTGCCGCTTGCCGCCGCTGCGGTCCTGCTCCTCCTGCTTGCATCCCCTGGGGCCGACCGGTCGCCCGGACACAGGGGACCGCCACCGCCGCCGTCGTCAACGACGCCCGTTCCGCGATCGCCGCTGGGCCTGGTCGCCGCTGTTCGCGATCTCCGTTGGAGCCCGGTCGCGGGGGCGGACCGATATCGCGTGACGGTGTTCGACGCCACGGGTGGCGTCGTGTACGCGGCCGAAGCCCCCGATACCGTCATCGCCCTCCCCGATTCTGTCACGCTCGTCCCGGGCACTGCGTATCTGTGGAAGGTGGACGCCCGCACCGGCTTTGATCGGTGGGCGACGTCGGAGTTGACGGAATTCCGCGTCGCGGAACCGCGGCGGCGATGATCGTCGCTGGGCTTGGGGGTCTCCTCGCTGTTTTGCAATCGCCTGCCTCCGATTCCCTCCGACTGCTCGCTCGCAGCCTACCCCAGACCTCGCTCGTCCTCGAAGTGCGGCAGCGGCCGCTCGCGGTGCGCGACGCCGTCACCGAGTCGCTGCGGCGCGGGGAGCTGGATGCCGCGGGAAAGATCGCCGCGGCGTACGCGCTGGCGTGGCGCGACTCGTTTCTGGTGCGCGAGGTTGCGCGCTTTGTCGCGTGGCCGGTGGCGCGACGATCGGCGAAGGTGGCCGTCGACTCCATGCGGCGGGTGGGCATCAAAGCGTTTGGAGCAGAGGGCCCGCATGCCGCGGTCCTGCTCTGGCAGCGCGCGCTCACGCGCGCAGCGACGAACGGCGACTCGGCGGGAATGGCGGCGCTGCTGGGCAACATCGGGGCAGGGTTGCTCGAGGACGGCCTGCTCGACAGTGCGACCACGTACCTCGAACGGGCTCGGGCGCTGGCCGTGGCGATCGGTGACCTCCGCGTCGAGGCGAATGCCGTTGGGGCCCTGGCCGGCGCACACGAAGAGCGGGGTGATCTCTCAGTAGCGCGCGACGACTACGCCCAGTCGCTGGCGCTGCGCGACCGCATCGGGGACACGCGGGGCACCGCGGCGGATCACAACAATCTCGGTCTGCTGGTGCAACGGCTCGGTGATCTCGAGGAAGCGCGGCGGCAGTTCGACACGGCACTGGCGCTCAATCGTCGCGACGGTCGCGACGACGTCGCGGCGACGAACCTGGTCAACCTCGCCGGTCTCGCGAGTCTCGCCGGAGAGTTCACGCGCGCGGAAGCGCTGTACCGCGACGCCCTCGCGACCTGGCGGGCCCACGAGTCGTGGGCCGATGCCGCGGTCGCGCTCCACGGACTCGGCCAGCTCGAGCTGCGCCGCGGCGATTACCCGGCCGCTCGGATGGCGCTGCGCGAGGCGCTCGGGATCTACGCCCGCACCGGGCCTATAGCGGAGGAGCTGGGTGTGCGGCGCGATCTCGCGGGAGCGCTGGCGGCTGCGGGTGATTTGCAGGGTGCTCGCGACGAACTGAGTCGCGCGCAGCGCCGGGCCGATTCCACGCGGGCGCCGCCCGGCGCGCGGGCGGGCATCGCGCTGGCCCGCGCGGATCTGGCCTTCGAGTTGAACACGTTGGCCGAGGCGCAGCGCTTGTACGCGCGCGCGGAGGCGCTGTATCGACTGGGGGCCGAGCCAGTCGGGGAGGCGGCAGCGCAGGAGGGGCGCGCCTTACTGCTGCTGGCGCGGGACGACGCGATCCACGCCCAGTCGCTACTGGAAACCGCGCTGCGCACGCAGGTGGGAGCGGGAAGCGTGCGCTCCGCTGCTCTGACGCGCGTCTCGCTGGGGCGAGCGGTCATGGCGCGTGGCGATACCGCCGCGGCTCGCGGTCATCTGGCGCGAGCAGCGGGCGATCTTGCGCGGGGTGGCGATCCGGTGGCGAGCGCGGCGGCGCTCGGCGAGTGGGCAGCGCTCGAAGCGCACGCGGGCGCGCCCATCGCCGCCGACTCTCTCTACCGCGCAGCGCTCGACCGACTCGGCGACCGCATCGCGCCGGAAGTCGCCTGGCAGCTGCATGCAGGCTGGGCGAGCGTGCTGCGCAGCCAGGGCGCGAGCGATCCGGCCGCGCGTGAGCTGCGCAGCGCGCTCACGGAGCTCGAGCGCCCCAGCCGCTCGCTCGTCCTGCCGGAGCGGCGCTCGGCGTTTCTCGCCGACAAGTGGGACGTGTACGCGCAACTCGCGCTCGTCGAGCGGGACCGCGGCCGCGTGGGAGCGGCGTTCGAGGCGAGCGAGCGGCTGCGGGCGCGCGAGATGCTGGAGTTGCTCGCACGGGGCCGCATCACGAGCCCGGCCGACACGGCCGAGGACGTCGTCGCTCGGGAGCAGGACCTGCGCCGCCGCATCGGCGAGCTGACGTACGACTTGGAGAATGCGGAGGCCTCCGACCAGACGCTCCGTGGATCCGACGTGGCGCTCAACGCCAGCACCACGCGCGAGTCGCTGCTGCGCGCACAAGAGACCTATGCCGACCTTCTGCTCGAAGCGCGCGAGCGTGTGCCCCGGCATGCTGCCCTGGTCGTGCCAGAAGTCGCCACTTGGCAGACCGTGGCGCGACGACTCGCGCCGCAGTCCGGGTTCATCGAGTACCTCGTGAGCGAGTCGGCGACGCTCGCCTTCGTCGTGACCCGCGATACGATCGCCGTATTGGATCTTGGCACACGACGGCAGGAACTCCGGCGACTCGTCGACTTCACTCGCGCGGTCCTCACGCCGCGCGGCGATTCCCTGTGGCGCGCGCCACTGCGACGTCTTTACGCCGCGCTGATCGCGCCGATCGTGCAGACGGGACTGGTCGCCGGCAAGACGAAATTAGTCCTCGTTCCCCACGCCGAGCTGCAGTACCTGCCATTTGCGGCGTTGATGGATAGCTCCGGTCATTTTCTCGTCGAGCGTTACGATCTGGCGATGACGCCTTCTGCGTCGGTCTGGATCGCGCTCGGTGATCGACCGGCCGAGCCTTCTGACGGCGGTGTGTTGGCCTTCGCGCCCCAGGCCGCCACTCTGCCCGGGTCGAGTCAGGAAGTGGCGGCGATTCGACGTCTCGCCGGTGCGGATGCCCAGGTCCTGAGCGGCAGCGCCGCGACGGAGTCGGCATTTCGTCGGCTCGCTCCCACCCGGCGTGTACTGCACCTCGCGACCTACGGCGTCCTCAACAAGCAAAATCCGCTGTTTTCGTTCGTGAAGCTCGCGGCTGAAGGCGCCGAGGACGGGCGTCTCGAGGTGCACGAGGTGTTTGGTCTGCACCTGGCGGCGGACCTGGTCGTGTTGTCAGCCTGTCAGACCGGGTTGGCGTCGGGTGCGCTGGCCGATGTCCCTGCGGGCGACGATTGGGTTGGTCTCACGCGCGCGTTTCTGCATGCTGGAGCCCGGCAGGTGGTGGCGACGCTGTGGCCCGTGGATGACTGGGCGACGGCTGCGCTGATGGACCGGTTTTATGGAGTCGGCGATGTCGCGGCCGAGCCGGCGGGCGCGCTCGCTGAGGCACAGCGGGCGCTGATCAAGATGCCGGCGACGGCGCATCCGTTCTACTGGGCGGGGTTTGTGAGCACGGGGGGCGCGCGGTGAGCAAGCACGAATCGCTCGTCCGTCGAACGGGAGAGTCACGAAACGAGGCCGTTGTGCACTCGTACCTGAAAAACCGCTGTGTCGTGCTGATTCCCGCCCTCCTCGCGTGGACCACTGCCTGCGTGGAGAGCAGTGGGCCGAAGCAGACGCCAGTCGACACCCTTCCCAACATCGCTGGGCTCACGGTCTCGGCGCCCGTTCCGGTGCCTGCGGGCAGCGCTCATGCGTCCGCCGCTGTCGTGTCTGTCGACGAGAGTGTGGTCTACATCTCCTTGGCTCCCGGCTCAGTGCCTATGGGCATCAAGGCCACCGTCCGCGCGCTCTCGACTGGCGACTCGGTCACCACTGCGGTTGTGAACGGCGGCTTCGATCCGGTTGCCATCTCTGCGAGCATCGGCGATACGATCGCGGTAGCCATCGAACGCTTCGGCTTCGCGGACCCGATCCGCGCGCTACAAGTCGTCGCAGCGAGACGCGCGCCGGTCGTGGTGCGCACTGACCCGCCGCCGCAAAAGAGGGATGTACCGCTGAACAGCGTCATGGTAGTCGTGTTCAGCACCCCGCTTGACCCCGCCACGTTGACCACCGGATCGGTTCAGCTCTGGCGCGATGCGACCCCGGTCGCGGGAACGGTGCGGTTCGCGGACGCCCTGCAGCTCATAGTCGAGTTTCAGCCGCTGAACGTCCTCGATCCTCAGACCGCGTACCATCTCGTCGTCACCCAGAGCATCCGGGATGTGAACGGTATCGGACTCGAATCGCCCGTTGCTGTGCCGTTTACCACCGCGACCGGTGGGTCAGCCGCGGGCTTGGCGTTCGCTAGCGTAACCGCGGGGGGCCTGGACGATGCGACAATATCATATGGACTGGCTTTTGGGCATACCTGCGCCCTCACGACAGACGGGGCGGCCTACTGCTGGGGATGGAACGGGTACGGACAGCTCGGCGATGGATCGACCACCGACCAATCGGTGCCCATTGCCGTAACCGGTGGCCTCGCGTTCTCGTCGGTCGTCGCCCGCGGAGCGAGGACCTGCGGCCTCACACCCCGCGGCGCGGCGTTCTGCTGGGGAGGCCAGCCCGTGCTCCAAAGCGACATGAGTTTCGTCGCGCTCGCGGCTGGCGGTTATCACGACTGCGGCCTCACCACGGGCGGAGAGGCGTATTGCTGGGGTGAGAACTACTCCGGTCAGCTTGGCAACGGCCGGTCCGGGCCACACCTCGGCAGTGATGCGGGCTTCGTAAGCGGGGGTCTCGATTTCGTCGCGTTGACGGCCGGGACGTATCACACCTGCGGTCTCGACACAACGGGAGCGGCGTACTGCTGGGGTGACAATTTCTACGGCGAGCTCGGCGACGGTTCGAGCAGAGACAGCTCGATTGTCCCGGTGCCCGTAAGCCGTGGGCGCAATTTCGTTGCGCTCCAGGCCGGTTACTACCATACGTGTGCCCTCACGGACGCGGGGGCAGCGTACTGCTGGGGGGAATTCTTCGGCTCCGATCCCGTTCTCGTTTCCGCTGGACTTAGCTTCGTCGCGCTGACTGCCGGGGAGTACCACACCTGCGCGCTCACCGCGGAGGGGGCAGCGTACTGCTGGGGGCGCAACGCACGCGGTCAACTGGGGGACGGCTCCAACACCGACGCCGCCGTTCCCGTTGCCGTGGCTGGCGGGTTGACTTTTAGTTCGGTCAGCGCGGGGAAGGCGCACACGTGCGGTGTGGCGACGACCGGGATCGTCTATTGTTGGGGCGCCAACACCTTCGGGCAACTTGGAAACGGTGCGTTGGGGGTTGGCGTCAGTAGCAGCCGGCCTGTGAAGGTTGCTGGGCAGCCGTGATGACCACGTGGCTGGCCGTGACAGAACCTGGATGTCTTCCTGAGCACGCGGACACGGAGACCTGAGTAAGAAGCCGGTCGAGGAGAAAAAAGGACGCCTATACGTCCCGGCGTTTGTTCTTGAGCCGCCCGATCACGACGGTCACGTTGTCTTCACCGCCGCGATCGAGCGCGAGCTGGATCAGCCGCCGACAGGACTCCGGTGCCGTGCGGATCGCCTGGAGCTCGGCCTCGATCTCCTCATCTCGCACATGGCGGCTAAGGCCGTCGGTGCAGAGCAGCACGACATCGTCCCAGCGACAGTCGGTGGCGTGGATGCGCGGCGTCATGTCGCGTCCGCCGAGGGCGCTCGCGAGTCTGCCGCGGAGTGGGGAACGGCGCGCCTCCGTCTCGGTCAGGGCGCCCTGTTCGACCAGCGCGTGTGCGATCGTCTGGTCCTCGGTCATGCGCTCGAGCCGGCCGTCCCGCAACCGATAGCAGCGGCTGTCGCCCACCTGGATCACGTAGGCGTGCGGCCAGAGCGCAGCGATCATGGTGAGCGTGGTCGCCCCGCCGTGCCCGCCGTATTCCTTATTTCCTTCCTCGACCAGTACCTCGTGGCTCTTGAGCGCCGATTTCTCGAGCTCTGAGACGAAGATCGCTTCGTTGTTGGAGTCGAGCCGGCGATACAGATCCATCAGGTGCGTGACGTGGTGCGCGATGGTCTTGACCACGGTGCCACTCGCCGCCTGGCCGTCGGGCCGGCCGCCCACGCCGTCGGCCACGAGGAGGATATATCCCCGCGACTCGCTGATCAGGGTGGTGATGTCCTCGGGAGGCAGGCTCGACTGGTGCTTGTGCAGGCTCGCGATGAGAAACTGATCCTGATTGTCCGAGCGCACGCGGCCATGATCGCTCAGGCCGAATACATCGATGTCGGTCGACGTCGGGCGCGGTTCGGCGGCAGCGGGCGAGAAGGAGACCTGTCTCGGCTCAGACATCGCCGGAAACATGCTGTCCCTTGCGCGGGCGGCCAGCGTCGGTGGGGCAGCGTCCGGGGGGGGACGGCGTCTCGCCGAGGGCTCAGCTAACGGCCATCAAACGCTGCGCAAACGCATAGAGCTCATGTTATCGGCTATCCCGCTCCCGGAGGAGCCGATGACCAGCGTACGTCGCTTTTGTAGAGCTGTTGCCCCGCTCATTGTATTGCTCGCCTGCCGGCCCGAATCTGACTCTATCGTTTCCGGACTTCTGGCCGATCGCTTCGCCAACTCCGAGTGGTCCGACCCGGTGAATCTCGGTCCCGTCGTGAACTCGAGCGCCCTCGACGCCAACGCCGGCCTCTCGTCCGACGCGCATACGCTCTTCTTCGTCTCGACACGCACCGGCGGTCTCGGCAACCTCGATATCTGGATGTCGCATCGCCGCTGTCTGGCGTGCGATTGGGAAGCCCCGGTGAATCTCGGTGCGCCGATCAACAGCGACGCGATCGACGCCGCCCCGACGATGTCTGACGACGGCCGCCTCCTGTTCTTCTATAGTGCGCGCGCCGGTGGTTTCGGCCTCGGCGACGTTTACGTCTCCCATCGCGTGAGCACCGGCGCGGACGGGGACGTCTGGGCCCCTCCGGTGAACCTCGGACCGGATGTGAATACGGCGGCCAACGAGCAGGGTACGTTTTACGTGCATGAGCCGGGAGAGCCGAACGCCTTCGTGTACTTTAATCGACCGACCGCCGGCGGCAGCATCGACGTCTATCGAGTCGCGGTGTCGAATGACGGCGACGCGCTCGGCCCTGCGGTCCTCGTCCCGGAGTTGAGCGACCCGACCACGTTCGACCAAAAAGTGGCGGTGAGCGCGGACGGTCACGAGCTGCTGCTGTCCTCGATGCGGGCGGGAGGCTTCGGCAACTTCGACATCTGGCGCTTCACCCGCCAGTCCGCCCAAGACCCCTGGTCGAATCCAACCCATTTGGACGCGCCGATCAACACTCCGGACGTCGATTCGCAACCGCTGCTCTCGCGCGACGGGCGCACACTAATCTTCACGTCCATTCGCGCCGGCGGACACGGCGCGCAAGACCTCTGGATGTCGACGCGGAGGCCGAGTCCCAATAGCTAGGAGTGGAGGACGTCCTTCAGCGGACAGGTGAATCCCGGGAGGACGTCCTCGCCGTCGAGCGAGTCATCGCTCCCTAACACCGAGAGGCTGCCGTCTTGCCGGTAAACGCGGGCCTCTGCTTTCCGGGAGCGAAATCCGCTCGACATCCTCGGCCGTCAGCAACGCGGGAGTGCTCACGGGCACGAAACATAGCATGACAAAGTGTGTACGCTCCATCAACGAGCGGTCAAACCGGCGTCGCTCCACCCGCCCCTCATGACCCGAATCACAGTACGGAGGTTTCAATGCCGCCCCCACGCGTGCGGACTGCAATTCTCGCCGTCACGCTCGTCGCCGCCTGCGAGCCCAGCCGCGCGCCGCCGAGCAACCAGCCAGCGACGTTCGGCCACGTGTTCATCGTGACTGAGGAGAACCACGACTATGGGTCGGTGATCGGCAGCTCGGCGATGCCGTATCTGAACAGCCTCGCGCAGCAAGACGGGCTCGCCACGCAGTACTACGCCAACACGCACCCGTCGATCGGCAATTACTTCATGCTGGCGACTGGGCAGATCGTCACGAACGACGACAACTATTCCACGATTGTCACAGTGGACAACGTCGTCCGCCACCTACTCGCCGCGGGCAAGACCTGGAAGTCGTACGCCGAAGATCTGCCCGCGGTCGGATACACGGGGGGCGACGTGGGGAAGTACGCGCGCAAGCACAATGTCTTCGCGCTGCTGTCCGACGTCGCCAACGACTCGACGCAGCGGAGGAACGTCGTGCCGTTCACCCAGTTCGCGACCGACGTGGCGAACGGTACGCTGCCCGACTTTTCAAACATCGTCCCCAACCTGTGCAACGACGCACACGACTGCTCGCTCGACACGGCCGACACCTGGCTTCGGAACAACATCGCGCCGCTGCTCGCGAGCCCGACGTTCCAGCGGGACGGCCTGCTCATCATCACGTTCGACGAAGCCGGGAGCGACAATAGCCACGGCGGGGGCCGGATCGCCTGGGTCGTCGTGAGCCCGAAGGCCAGAACGGGCTACCAGTCGACCACGCTCTACCAGCATGAGAGTACGCTGCGCCTGATCCTCGAGGCGCTGGGGGTCACGCAGTTTCCGAGCGCGGCGGCGACGGCGCCGGGGATGGCGGAGTTCTTTGCGCCTTGATGCTCACGGTCTGCGGGATTGAATTGGCCCCCTAGGATTCGAACCTAGATTAACGGATCCAAAGTCCGCTGTCCTGCCATTGGACGAGGGGCCAGCAAGCTGCGGGACTTCAAGTTAATGAGGGGCGAGCCCACATGCTCGCCCCTTCTCGTTGACCGTCGTAGCTTTCCCGCGTGACCGCACACCGCTACCCGAACAGCCACGTCTTCTACCGCAAGCTGGGCTACGAGTACCCGAAGATCGTGCGGGGCGAGGGCTGCTGGCTCATCGACGAACGCGGCAAACGCTATCTCGACGCCGTCGGCGGTGCCTACGTCGCCAACATCGGCCATTCCAACCCGGAAATCGCCGACTCGATCGCCAAGCAGTGCCGGCAATACGGCTACCTCTCCGGCACCATGTTCACCAACGGCCCCGTCGAGGACCTGGCCGATGAAATCGCCGCCACTCTGCCAGGTGATCTCTCCAAGGTCTACTTCCTTTGTAGTGGATCGGAGGCCGTCGAAGCGGCGCTGAAGCTGGCCCGGCAGTACTGGATCGAGCGGGGCCGCCCCGATAAGCACCGCATCATCGCCCTCGGCCCCGGCTACCATGGCAGCACGCTGCTTGCCTTGTCCGCATCCGCGCGCGAGGCCTACAAGGCGATGTTCCGCCCCTGGCTCGTCGATGTGCACCGCATCCCGGCGTCCTACGCCTACCGCTGCGAGTGCGGCGGCCAGAACGCCTCCTGCCCCGTCTGCAGCGGCAACGTCCTCGAAGAGGCCATCACCCAGCTCGGCGCCGAGAATGTCGCGGCGTTCATCGCGGAGCCGGTGGGCGGCTCCTCGACGGGCGGGTCGACGCCGCGTCCCGAGTACTTCCGCCGCGTCCGCGAGATCTGCGACCGTCATGGCGTGTTGTTCATCGCCGACGAGGTGTTGGTCGGCGTAGGTCGGACCGGCACCTGGTGGGCGATCGAGCCCTACGGCGTCGCGCCCGACATCATGACGCTGGGAAAGGGCATCTCCGGGGGCTACGCCGCGCTGTCCGCGATCGCGGCGCCCGAGAAGATCGTGGATGCTGTCGCCAACGGTTCCGGCAACTTCATGCACGCGCAAACATTCTCACATCACCCTGTCGCCTGCGCCGCCGGCGTGGCGACGATGCGCTACCTCAAGCAGCACAAGCTCGTGGAGCGCTGCGCCCAGATGGGGCGCGTGCTGCACCAGCGGCTGCGGTTCCTCACCGACCTGCCGCACGTGGGTGACGTTCGAGGGCGTGGCCTCCTCGCCGGCATCGAATTCGTCGAAGACAAGGTCAGTCGAGCCCCGTTCCCGCGGTCCGCAAAATTCGCGGAGCGATTCGCCGATGCCGCGCTCGATGCCGGGCTCACGGTGTGGCCCAATGTCGGACACGCCGATGGCACGAACGGCGATCTCGTGATGGTCGCGCCGCCGTTCATCATCACGGAACTCGAGATCGACGAGATTGTGGGGCGTTTTACCAAAGCGCTCGAGCAGACGATCGCAAAGCTGGCGGTTCGGACATGACCGGAATCGATCTATGACGCCCACGCCCGCCCGCGATTATCCCCGCATCGTCGTCCCGCCGCCGGGGCCAAAGGCCCGCGCGATCGTCGCTCGCCAGGACCGCTTCGCGTCGACGTCGTACCCCAAGGAGTATCCGCTCGCCGTGGCGCGCGGCGAGCGCGCCGTGGTCGAGGACGTGGACGGCAATCGCTTCCTCGATTTCATGGCGGGCATCGCGGTGGCGTCCACGGGCTACGGGCATCCCAAAGTCGTGAAGGCGGTCCAGGACGCCGCGGCGCGCTTCCTTCATATCTGCGGCTCGGACTTCTACTACGAGAGCTTCGCGGCGCTGTGCGAGCGGCTCGCCCAGCTCGCGCCCGGGCCAAGTAAGAAGCGCGTGTTCCTGTCGAACTCGGGCACGGAAGCGGTCGAAGGCGCGATCAAGCTGGCCCGGCACTCGACGGGCCGTCCCGCCATCATCGGCTTCCTCGGCGCCTTCCACGGCCGGAGCTATGGCGGCCTGAGCCTCACGGCCAGCAAAGCGGTGCAGCGCTCGGGCTTCGCGCCCTTCCTGCCCGAGATCCATCACGTCCCCTACGCCTATCGCTACCGCTGCGAGTATTGCCGCGGCGAGTCGGAGTGCACCAGGCGGTGCACGTCGTGGATCGAAGAGGAGCTGTTCGTCAAGAAGATCCCGCCCGACAGCGTTGCCGCGATTTTCGTCGAGCCGATCCAGGGCGAGGGAGGCTACGTCGTCCCGCCGGCGGGTTATCTGCGAGACCTCCGCGAACTGTGCGATCGGTACGGCATCCTGCTCGTCTGCGACGAGGTGCAGTGCGGCGTCGGACGCACCGGCAAGATGTGGGCGTGCGAGTACGAGGGGATCGAGCCGGACATTCTGCTGTCTGCCAAGGGTCTGGGAAGCGGCATGCCGATCGGCGCGATCATCGCGAAAGAATCGATCATGAAATGGCAGCCTGGTGCGCACGGGACCACCTTCGGCGGCAACCCGGTGTGCTGCGCCGCGGCACTCGCTACACTCGAGATCGTCGAGCACGAGCTGCTCCCCAACGTCACGAAGATGGGCGACCGCCTGATCGGCGGCGCGCGCAAGCTCCAGGACAAGTATGCCGCCATCGGTGACGTGCGCGGCCGCGGGCTCATGGTGGGCATCGAATTCGTGAAGGACCGGGGCACGCGCGAGCCCGCCCCGGACATGGTGCGCGAGCTGGTGGATCGCGCGTTCAGGAAGGGTCTGCTGCTGCTCGGCTGCGGGAAAAGCTCGCTGCGGCTCGCGCCGCCGCTCGTCATCGACGAATACGACGTCGACACCGCTCTCCGGATCATCGACGAGTGCCTGCACGAGATGTCGGACTAGCGTCAAGAGTCATGTCGCTGCGGGACGCCGTCGCGCGCAACGTGCGCGACGGCGACGTCGTCGTCATCGAGGGCTTCACCCATCTCATCTCGTTCGCCGCCGGGCACGAGATCATTCGGCAGCGGCGCCGCGATCTGACGCTGTGCCGGCTGACGCCCGACCTCATTTACGACCAGATGATCGCCGCGGGCTGCGCGAAGAAGCTCGTCTTCTCCTGGGCGGGCAATCCCGGCGTCGGTTCGCTGCACGCGTTCCGCCGTGCCGTGGAAGGCCGCACACTCGAGATCGAGGAGTACTCGCATTTCGGCATGGTGGCGCGCTTCGCCGCGGGCGCCGCGCGGCTGCCGTTCTGGACGCTGCGTGATTACGCCGGCACCGACCTCCCCAAGGCCAATCCCCGCATCAAATCGGTGACCTGCCCCTACACGGGCGAGGCGCTGGCCACGGTCCCGGCGTTGAATCCCGATGTGACGATCGTGCACGCGCAGCGCGCTGACGCGTAGGGCAACGCGCAGATCTGGGGACTGCTCGGCGTCCAGAAGGAAGCGGCATTCGCCTCGGAGCGTGTGATCGTCGTCGTCGAGGAGTTGGTCGACGAGCGCGTGATTCGCTCGGATCCCAATCGCACACTGATCCCCGCAGCCATCGTGAGTGCCGTCGTCGTCGAGCCCTGGGGCGCGCACCCTTCCTACGCGCAGGGCTATTACGACCGCGATAATGATTTCTACGTCGGCTGGGAGGAGATCTCGCGTGACCGCGCGGAGCTGGCGCATTACCTGGATGAGTTCGTGTACGGCGTGCAGGATCGGGCCGAGTATATGGAGAAGCAGCCGAGGTTGCTCGAGCGGCTCAAGGCGGGCGAACAGCGCTGCGCCGGGGTGAACTACGGCTTCTGACGCCTACACTCCCGACGAGATGATGGCCGCCGTTGCGGCGCGCGAGCTCGCGGATGGCGAGGTGGTGTTCGTCGGGATCGGCTTGCCCAACCTCGCCTGCAATCTGGCGCGGCGCACGCACGCGCCGAATCTCGTGCTGATCTACGAATCGGGTGCGGTCGGCGCGACGCCTTCCCGGCTGCCGGTCTCGATCGGCGATCCGGCGCTCGTGACCGGCTCACTGATGGTGTGCGGCATGGCCGACGTGTTTCAGCTGTTCCTCCAGAACGGACGGATCGAGGTGGGATTTCTGGGCGGTGCGCAGGTGGATCGCCATGGGAACATCAACACCACCGTCATTGGCGATTACAAACGGCCCAAGGTACGCCTCCCCGGCTCGGGCGGAGCGGCGGAGATCGCGATTCATGCACAGCGAATCCTGATCGTCGCGAAGCTGTCGCCGCGCGCATTCCCGGAGCGCGTCGACTTTGTCACGAGTCCCGGCCAGCGGGTGAAGCGTGTGATCACCGACAAGGCGGTCCTCGAGCCCGACGACAAGGGGGAGCTCATGCTGGCCGCGCTGTACCCTGGCATTGAAGCCGCCGATGTGAAAGCCGCCGTGGGCTGGAATCTTCGCGCCAGGGCACGGTTGGATCGCCTCGATCCCCCGACCGCGACGGAGCTACAGCTCCTGCGGGAGGTTCTCGACCCCAAACGGCTGTACCTCAAATCATGATCCTCGCGCTCGCCCTGATCCTTCAGGCCAACACCGATTCGCTGGCGGCGGCCCGTGTCCGGCAGCTCGCCGACTCGTATCTCACCGCCTACTTCGAGCGCCATCCCGACGAGGCGACGCTCGATGGCGTCGCGAATGGGCCGCACGATCGGCTGCCCGACAACTCACCGGCCGCGATCACCCGCTGGCAGGAACGGGAAGATGCCTGGCTGGATCAGCTCCGACACATCAATCCCCGGCGGCTCGAGGGGAGACCGGAAGCCATCGCCTATGGGGTCATGCGCGACGCCATCGAAGGCTCCGTGGCCACGCGCGTATGCCGCTTCGAGCTCTGGAGCGTGGCGCACACGGGGGGTAGTTGGCTGGCGACCGTCACGTCGCTCGCGACGCTGCAAGGCGTGGGAACGGATCAGGCGCGGCGCCAAGTGCTCGCGCGCTGGCGTGCGGTGCCGCCGTATGTCGCGACGGAGGTGGCGAACCATCGCGAAGGATTGCGCCGCGGCTATACGGCGCCGCGCCACAACGTCGAGATCGCGCTGAAAGAAATCGACACGCTGCTAGCCACGCCGCTAGCCAGCTCACCCCTAAACGATCCCGCGCGGCGCGATTCCACGCCCGAATTCGTCACCGAGCTGGGGCAGGTGATCGAGCAGCAGATCCTTCCCGCGATGCGGCAGTATCGCGATTTCTTGGCCACCGAGTATCTGGATCAGGCACGCGAAGAGATCGGCGTCTCGGCCAATCCACACGGATTGGACTGCTATCGCGCGAGCATTCGGGCGGTCACCGGCCTGACCCTCTCGCCCGACTCCGTCTACCGGCTCGGCGAGGTGGTGCTCGATCAGCTCGAGAATGCCATGCAGCTGATCGCGATTCGAGCGTTCGGGACGAGCGACGTCTCGCGGCTCCTCGAGCGGCTGCGCAGCGACACCGCGTACACCTTCCACACGCGCGACGAGATGTTGGCACGGGCGCGTGACGCAATCGCACGCGCGCAGCGAGCGATGCCGCGGTTTTTCGGCCGGCTACCGCGCGCGCCGGTCGTCGTCGAGCCGTACCCGGCGTTCCGGGAGCGTCAGAGTGTGGGCGAGTGGAATCCGCCGGCCGAGGATGGCAGCCGGCCGGGCATCTACTACCTGTCCACCTATGACCCGCGGCACAAGTCGCGGGCCGATCTCGAGGCGTTGTCGTTCCACGAGACGATCCCCGGTCACCATGTGCAGGGCACGATTGCGCTGGAACGTGGGGATTCGATTCCCGCGATCGCGCGGTACTTCTGGTCGCCGGGCATGGGCGAGGGTTGGGCCGAGTACGCCGAACAGCTGGCCGACGAGATGGGACTGTACTCATCCGACACCGCGCGCTTTGGCATGCTGGCCGACATCACCCTGTCGGCGACGTTGCTGGTTGTGGATACGGGAATTCACGCGTTCGGGTGGTCGCGCGAGCAGGCGATCGATTACATCCGCCAACACACGCACGTCCCGTTGCTGCGTGCGGAAGTCGGCGTCGATCGCTATCCGGTGTGGCCGGCCCAGGGCTTGTCGTACGGGCTGGGGCGCTTGGAGATCCGGCGGCTCCGGGCGATGGCGGTTCAGCGGCTGGGCAAGCGATTCGACATCCGCGCGTTTCACGATCGCGTGCTGGAGAACGGCGCGGTCCCGCTCCCGATGCTCCGCGCCGCGATCGAGCAATGGATCGACGCCTCGCGCTAGGCGTGATGTTGTTGGTAGGGGCGCAGCATGCTGCGACCCTACACGCACAACGCGCACGAGTTCTCCAACAAGTCGATCTCCCACACGCCTACTACTGGCGCGAGATGTACGTCCCGCAGGTGACGAGCGGGCCGAGCTCGGTGACCTGGTCGCCGGACGGCACGGAGCTGATCTACTCCATGCAAGGTGCGCTGTGGCGCCAGCGGATAGGCTCGGACACGGCCGTGCAGCTCACGTCTGGCGCCGTCTACGACTATCAGCCTGACTGGGCGCCTGATGGACGCGCGGTCGTGTTTGCACGCTACGCGCACGACGCGATCGAGCTCGAGCTCCTCGATCTTGCGTCCGGCATTGTCACGCCGCTTACATCAAGCGGTGCCCTCAACCTCGAGCCGCACTGGTCGCCTGACGGCTCACACATTGCGTTCGTCTCGTCCGTCTACAACAGGCGCTGGCACATCTTCATCATCGCGCCAACGGGCGGCGAGCCGATTCGACTCACGGAAGACACCGACAGCAAGCTGCCGCGCTACTACTACAGCGCGTGGGACCATTACATCTCGCCCACGTGGTCGCCCGATGGAAAGGAGATCATTCTCGTCTCCAATCGCGGCCATATCCACGGGACCGGGGGCTTCTGGCGAATGGAGGCGCGGCCCGGTGCGGCAATGCGTGAGTTGCGCTACGAAGAGACGACCTGGAAGGCTCGTCCCGACTGGTCGCCGGACGGCAAACGCGTCGTCTACAGCTCCTATCTCGGCCGGCAATGGAATCAGCTGTGGCTCATGACGAGTGAAGGCGGTGATCCCTTTCCGCTCACGTACGGTGAATTTGACGCGACGGCGCCGCGCTGGTCACGCGATGGCACCCGCATCGCGTGCATCTCGAACGAGGGCGGCAATACCTCTCTCTGGGTGATCGACGTGGTTGGGGCGCGAAAACAGCGCGTAGAGGCGCGTGAACGGCGCTATCGCCCGACGGTGGGAACGTTGTCCTTGAGTATCGTCGATCACGCCGGTCATCCGCTAGCTGCGCGCATCTCCGTCACGACTGCTGAAGGACGAGCCTACGCGCCCGACGATGCGTGGCGGCACGCCGACGAAGCGTTCGATCGCTCGGAGCGCCAGTTCGAGTACTCGTATTTCCATTCCGCTGGATCCGCTGAGCTAACCGTACCGGCGGGCCGAGTACACGTGGAGGCGTGGCGCGGGCCGGAGTACCGGGTGAGTCGTGCCGACGTGAACGTGCCGACGGGCCGACGTGTAGAGCACCGCATCGTGCTCGAGCGCGTCGACAATCTTCCGGCGCGCGGGTGGTGGAGCGGGGATGTGCACGTCCACATGAACTACGGCGGCGCCTACCGCAACGCCCCCCGGCATCTCGCGTTTCAAGCGCGCGCCGAAGACTTGCATGTGGTCGAGAATCTGATTGTGAACAAGGAGCAGCGGATCCCGGACATCGCCTACTTCCGCCCGGACGCGGATCCCGTTTCGACCCCAACATTCCTGCTGATGCATGCCCAGGAGTTTCACACCAGCGTCTGGGGCCACCTGGGGCTCCTCGGCCTGCGCTCGCACTACTTGCTCCCGGAATACGCCGGATACCCCAACACCGCCGCGGCGAGTCTCGCCCCAACGAATGCCACGGTCGCCGATCTCGCGCACGCGGAGGGGGAGGGGGCACTCGTCGGGTACGTGCATCCGTTCGACACCAGGCCGGACCCCGCAGACACGGCTGCACCGCTGTTCTACGAGCTGCCGGTCGATGTCGCCCTCGGCAAAGTCGACTACCTCGAAGTCATGGGCTACTCGGACCACCTCATCACGTCCGAGATCTGGTATCGCCTGCTCAATTGCGGATTCCGGCTGCCGGCGGCAGCCGGGACGGATGCATTTCCCAATTTCGCGAGCCTGCGCGGACCGCCCGGCCTGGTCCGCACGTTCGTGCACTCGGGCAGGACGCTGAATCACGCGAGCTGGCTGGCTGGAATCAAAGCGGGACGGACGTTCGTAACGAATGCGCCGCTGCTCGAGTTTTCGCTCGCGGGCCATGCGATTGGTGATGAGATCACCGTACCGGTCGGGACGCAGCGGCTCAGGGCGGTCGTGAAGCTGCGATCAAACGTGCCGATCGATCATCTCGAGATCATCGGCAGTGGCAAGGTCGTCGTGACCGTGATGCTCTCCCGGGACAAGATGACGGTCAGCGACAGCGTGTGGGTTCCGGTGCAGGGGAGTGGCTGGTATGTGCTGCGCGCCTACAGCGATCGCGCCGAGATGCCGGTGCTCGATCTCTATCCGTTCGCGTCGACGAGCCCGACTTACGTCCGCGTGGGCGACGAGCCTGTGCGCTCGGCGGACGATGCCGCGTTTTTCGTGCGCTGGATCGAGCGGATGGAGGCGCTGACGCGGGCGAGCAACGCCTGGAATACGCCGAGCGAGCGCGAGAACACGTTGCGGACCCTGGCCGATGCCCGGGCGGTGTTCACAGCGGCGGCTGCGCCCTGACTCCCGCCGTCGGTCGGCGTGGAGTTCAACATCCCGGCTGAGACGAAGACCTGCGGCTCGACTCGCGCGCGGATCGCCTCCATCAGAGAGCGGGTCTCTGGTGACGGTGTGACCTCGAGGTCGAGCGCGAGGCGGTCCGCGAACTCCTCGTATTCGCGGACGGCGTCGGCGCGACGGCCGATATGGTCGAGCAGCCGCAGCAGGCGCCGCAGCGCGCTCTCATCATAGGGCCCGATTTCGACGCCCCGCCGCGCCCAACCCAACGCTGCGACGTAGTTGCCGGTCGCCTCGTCCTGCTTGGAGAGCTCGAGCGTTGCCACCAGCGCTCGTTTGGTCAGATACTTCCGTTCCTGGTCCAGCCACGGCTCGAACTCGTTCGCGCCTGACACATGAAAGCCATGGAGGAACTCTCCGCGGTATAACGCGATCGCCGATCTCGCGTTGCCCAAATCGAGATCTTGTTCGAATTGCGCGACGTCGCACCAGAGGCGCTGGCGGTCAATGCCCAATTCTTCCTCGCCACGACCGATCACCGCGCCGGCGCCAACCCCTTCACGCAGAGAATGCACCGCTTGCCGCAGCGCGTTCCGCGCGTGAGGTTGGTCGAGCTCCGGCCAGAACAGGGAAAGCAGGGAATCCCGGCGGTGGAAGCCTCGGGGTCGTGCGGCGGCGAGATAGGCGAGGAGCGCGACGCTCTTCGGCCGGCGCAGCACCGGCGCGAGGTCGCGTCCGGCGTCTACAAGGTCGAGGGATCCCAACAGCTGGAGCTTGAGCACCTAACGGCCGCCTAACGCTTGGCAAGCCCTACAAGTGGTAGGCTCCGGGGCGGGTTGTAAAGGCCGCGCGAGTGCCCATTACAAGGAGGAGGGCTTCATGTGCTGGCGTCGCGTCGTTTTGGGCCTCGGGTGTCTCCTCGCGATTGCGTGTGACGAACCGATCGGGCTCCAGGTAGCCGGGCCTGGGAGCCTTCGCATCACCGTGTCCACGACGGGGCTGGAACCCGATTCGGATGGATACTTCGTCATCGTCGACGGCCTGAACGTGGCGACCATTAGCGCGAGCGCGCAATGGACTGACCCGAGCGTCCAGGTCGGCGAGCACAGCGTGCTGCTCGGGGGCACCGCCGCGAATTGTACGGTGACGAGCCTCAATCCCGTGGCGATAAAGGTCAGGGCGCAAACCCTGACGACGGTGACGTTCGCGGTGCAGTGCGTCTCGACGCACGGCAGTCTCCACATCACCACCGCGACCAGCGGCGTGGATCTCGACCCTAACGGCTACTATGTCTGCCTCGATCCGACTGCAGGCTCCTATGGCACGTCCTGCACCTATCGCCAGCCGATCGCGGTGAATGGGGCGGTGACCGTGACCGTCGGCGCCGGAGATCACCATGTGCTCCTCGAGGACATCGCCGGCAACTGCGCGGTGAGCGGCGACAACCCCAGGGTGGTGACCACCTCGGTTGGCAACACGATCGAGGTCGCGCTCTCGCTCACTTGCACAACGCTACCGCGCCTGCATGTCACCACTGCTACCACGGGTGCGCCGGTCGCTCCGAACGGCTACAGCGTGTGCGTCGATCCCGCGTATGACTACTACGACGACCTCTACTGTTATTCGGGCGCGCCCCAGCCAATCGGGTTGAGTGGGGCATTGACCTTTGGCGTTTCCGTCGGGAATCACACCGTCCTCCTGAATGGCGTGCCCGACAACTGCGTCATCGGCGGGACGAACCCCCGCCCGGCGAGCGCCACGGGGACTGACACCATACAAGTGCCGTTCAACATCACGTGCGCGCCGCCGGGCAGCGTCCACGTCAGCATTTCGACCGTGGGTGTCGACATCGACCCCGATGGCTACACCGTGTGCATCGATCAGCCTGCCGGTGACACATGCCATTGGTCTCGAAACTTCGCAGTGAACGAAGCGTTCACCTTCGCCGGCGTGAGCGCAGGCGCTCACACCGTCGTGCTAAATGGCGCAGCCGGGAATTGCGCGATCAGCGGCGGCAACTCCCGAGCCGTGACGGTGCCCTCGGCCGGCTCGGTGGACGTGACGTTTTCGCTCACGTGCGCGTTGGTCGAGCGGATCGCGTTTTCACAGAATGGTCAGATCGATGTCGTCCACGCCGATGGATCCGCGTTGGCCATCGTTACGGCGGGACACGCTCCCGCGTGGGCGCCGGACGGCACCCGGCTGGCATACGAGTGCAGCGCCGGGAACGTCGACATCTGCGTGGTCAATCCCGACGGCTCGGGAAAGGTCCAGCTTACGACCGAGTCTCCCGCGGCCGCGGCCCACCCGGCCTGGTCTCCTGACGGACTGAAGATCGCCTTCGCTTCGACGCGCAGCGGCGCTCCCGAGCTTTATGTCATGCACGCCGACGGCTCGAGCGTGGTGCGTCTCACGAATGGCGTCGGATTCGTGGGGAGCCCGGCGTGGTCGCCCGACGGCAACACGATCGTCTTCGATTGCCGGGTGGACGCGGGGAACGACGACATCTGCGCCGTGCATGCCGACGGCACGGGCTTCGTCAGGCTCACGACCGATGCGGGACACGACTACGGTGCCGCATGGAAGCCGGACGGCTCGCGGCTCGCGTTCGTTACCACCCGTTTCGGTACGGACGAAATCGCGCTCATGAATTCCGACGGCACCGGGGTCACGCGGATCGGCAGCGGGCTTGCGGGGTCGGAGCCGGCCTGGTCGGTCGACGGATCGCAGTTCGCGTTCGTGCGCTCCGTCGAGGACTGCGGTTACTACGACTGTTACACGTACCCGGTGATCTTCGTGGCGCGGGCGGACGGCGGCAACGTCAATCAGGTCACGTACGGGAACGAGGCTCACAGCCCGGCGTGGAAGCCACATCCATGAGCCGGCACCCCGCCGCGGCTTGGCCGACCGTCTGCGCAGTCGCGCTGCTCGGGGGGGCGGCCGCGTGTCACGACGCGATCGTGGGATCGGGGCCGGCTCCGCCCAGTCTCTCTGCGGTGGCAGTGGCCGCAAACCCGCTCAATGCGCTGTCGGTCGTGGCGACGTTCGACATCCAGCGGGCCGATTCCGCGCGACTGTCTTACTGGAGCAACGGCGAGGCGGTCGCGACGACGCCGTACTACGCGGTGGGGGCCGGGCCGGCGAGGCTCGTGGCGCTGGGGCTGTTGCCGAATACCGGCTATCACTTCGCGATCGCCGTGGCCGGGCCGGGCGGGGCGATCGCATCGGATACGCTGGCGTACCGTACGGCCGACCTCCCTGAGATTCTGCAAGGCGTCCAGTTATCGATCGTCGGGGCGGCGCCGGCGGGGTACCTCGTGACCGAAGTCAGCCACGACAGCGGGGCCTTCGTGCTCGCATTCGACCCTGGGGGTCGGATCCGCTGGTACCAGCGCATCCCGATTCATCCGGACGAGTCGGCGATGGAGACCAAGCAGCTCCCCAATGGTGATTTCACCGTGTACGTGGGCGCGAGCACCGGCTGGCAGCCGGTGGGTGGGCGCTATATCGAATTCCGCCCCGATGGAACGATCGTCCGGGTCTACACGGCGGGGGCTCCCTACTACACGGACAATCACGAGCTCCTCGTCACGATGACGCGCGACGGCGTGACTGCGGCCCACCTGTTCGGCTACGACTTGCGGACCGTGGACCTGAGCGCGCTGGGTGGGCGCCCCGATCAACTCGTCGCGGGGCACGCCATTTTGCGCCAATCGGCGTCGGGGGTCACCGAGTTTCTCTGGAACGCGTGGGATCACTTCTCGCTCGCCGACTGGGTGTTCGTGCCACCGAATCTGGGCCTCTATTCCAGCATAGACTTCGACCACCCCAACTCCCTGGCGATCGATGGCGACGGGAACTACGTCGTGTCGTTCGCGATGCTCGGCGAGATCGCGAAGATCGACGCGGTGACGGGCGAGATGCGGTGGCGCTTCGGCGGCCGGCACAACCAGTTCAGCATCGTGGGTGATCCGCTCAACGGATTCGGGTTCCAGCACGATGTGCGCGTCCTCGACAACGGGGACCTCCTCTTCTACGACAACGGGCTCGTGCATAACCCGCCGGAGAGCCGGGCCGTGGAGTACCGGCTCGACCTGCAGGCGAAGACGGCGACGCTGGTGTGGCAATTCCGGCATGACCCGCCCCTGTTCACCCCGATTGTGGGTTCGGTGCAGCGATTGCAGAGTGGGAACACCCTGGTTGGGTACGGCGCCGCCAGCTCCATGACCGAGGTGACCGCCGCGGGGCAGGTGGTCTGGGAAGGCCGACTGACGCTGAATGGCCAGGCGCTGCCGTTCTTCTATCGCGTGCGGCGGATCGGGTCGTTATACCGCTACGTGCAGCCGTGATCACTTTGTAAGGAGGAGGCTATATGACTTGGCATCGCGCGTACCGGGCATTCCCGCTTCTCGTGCTGATCGCTGCCACTGGGTGCGACGGACACGAGCCGCTTGCCCCCCTGTTCATGGTGGTGGGCGCGCCGGCGAACCTCACGGCGACGGCGATCTCGTTTAGCCAGATCTCGCTGAGCTGGCAGGACAATGCCAACTCCCCGAACGAGTCGGGCTTCGAGGTGCATCGCTCCAGCACCGGGCCCGCCGGCTCTTTCGGCTTCATTGGGACTGCGGGGCCACAAGCCACGAGCTACTCCGACGCGGGACTCACCGGTCTCACGCAGTACTGCTACAAAGTTCGAGCCTATCGCGTCACGGGCAAAAAGACCACCTACTCCGAGTTTTCAGCTGTCGCGTGCGCGACCACGCCGCGCGCTCCGGTGCCGACGGCGCCATCGGCCGTCAACGCGGCGCCCTTCCAGGGTTACAGGATCGATATCGCGTGGACCGACAACTCCGCCGATGAAACCGGTTTCCGCGTGGAGCACTCGCCAAGCGCCACTGGGCCGTGGACCACCCTCGTCACAGCGGGCGCAAACGCGACGTCCGCGTTCGACTGGCAGATCGCTCTCGAGCAACCGCTGTGCTACCGCGTATTCGGATACAATTCCTACGGCGATTCTGACCCGTCGAACGTGGCCTGCACGGCTGTGCCGGCGGCACCGAGCAACCTGGTAGCGAGTCTCTCCGGTACAGCCGTGGATCTCTCGTGGACCAATAACTCCACTGTCGCGGGTGGCGTTGAGGTCCAGCGCGCTGGCGAGGGAGAGATCTCGGCCGTGATCGCCAATGTGGATGCGAACACGGCGGTCTATCACGACGCGCCACCTCCCGACAACACCTACACCTACTTCGTGCGCGCCACGGAGCATGGTGGAACGTCCGGCAGCTCGAACACCGTGCAGGTGCTCATCGCGATCTCGCCCCCCCAAGCGCCGACGGTTGTGGACGCGGTCCCAGCGGGCAGCAATGGCGTCAGCGTCGCCTGGAACGATGCGTCTCATAATGAGGAAGGCTTCAGGGTGGAGCGTTCGACCGATGGCGGCCTGAGCTGGGTCGCCGCGGGCAACACCGGCATGAACGAGCTGTCGTTCGGGGACTACTCTATAGAAGTAGTAAGCGAGCACGAGTTCTGCTATCACGTGATCGCGTTCAACCATGTGGGGGAATCGGCACCGTCGATTCGCGACTGCACCACACCGCCGGCCGCCCCGACCGATTTTACGGCGATCGCCATTGACGACTACACGGTCGACCTCACGTGGGCCGACAACTCGGCTGTCGCAGAGGGCTATCAGGTGTGGGTCGATGACGGTTACTACGGCCAGTATGTCGTCGCCGACCTGCCTGCCGGCACGACATCTTTCCAACTCGTTGGCTACTACGCGTACGGGTACTTGTTTGGCGTCGCGGCCGTCAAGGACGGTGGGTACTCGGACTTCCAGTGGACGTATGCGGCACCACCCGCGGGCGTCGCGCGCGTGCGCGCCGCGCCGCCGAAGGCTTTCCACCCGCCGCATCAACGCAAATTGACCGGCCGTTAACCCGCAAACGGGAAGGGGCAGCGGCGGCGCTGCCCCTCTCTTCTATCAGAACGTTTCGAATCGCATAGATTCGAGGCTATGGACACCGTGTCCTGCGCGCGCTGTGGTACGAGCCTCGGCTCGGGGGCGCTGTTTTGCCCGCGCTGTGGGACGAGCATTCCGCCGGCGCGCGGGGAGGCTGTAACGACCATACCCCTCGGGCAGCCGGCCGACGCACGGGGGACCATGACCGATGCGCTGCGGCACGCCACGCTGGGTGAATACGAGATCCTCGCCGAGCTAGGCCACGGCGGCATGGCCACGGTCTATCTGGCCCATGATATCGCCCTCGACCGCAAAGTCGCGATCAAAGTGCTTGCGCCTGCCTTGCTCTTGATGGGCGAGGGTATGGTGGAGCGGTTCAAGCGCGAAGCGCGGACGGCGGCCGCGCTCAGCCATCCGCATATCATTCCCATTTTTGCGGTCAAGCAACGCGAACACATCATGTACTTCGTGATGAAGTACGTGCAGGGACGCCCGCTCGATGCCGTCGTTCACGACGTCGGACGCCTGGCGATCCCTCTGGTGCAAACCATTCTCGCGCAGGTGGGTGACGCCCTCGGGTACGCGCATCGGCACGGCGTCATTCATCGAGACATCAAATCCGCCAACATCATGATCGACGAAGAGGGTTCGGCGGTCGTCACTGATTTCGGCATTGCGAAGGTGCAGGAAGCAGAGGGGCTCACCATGACCGGCGTGACCGTCGGCACGCCCGCGTACATGAGTCCGGAGCAATGCGCCACCTGCGAAGTCTCAGGGGCTTCTGACCAGTACTCTCTCGGAGTGGTGGCGTACGAAATGCTCACCGGGCACCTTCCGTTCCAAAGCAATTCGAGCATGACGGTGATGTACGCCCATTTCAACGAGCGTCCGGTCGACATCACACGACTGCGTCCCGATTGTCCGCCCAACCTTGCCGCCGCCGTGATGCAGATGTTAGAGAAGGAACCCGAGGAGCGCTGGCCGACGATGGACGACGTCGTGGCGGTCTGCGGCCGGCCGTCCCTGCGCCATGACGACCCGATTCGCAGCGAGATGATCACGCTGGCGAAGGCGGGCGGCCAGTCGGAGCTCGTCGCGGCAATGAATGTGCCGACCAGCCCGATCGCGCTGGCGAAATCGCGCCGCTTGGTAACTGCGCCGCGTCGAGTGGCCCGCTGGTGGTTGGTCCTCGGCGCCGTCGGTAGCGCTGCGCTGCTGTGGTGGGCGGCACCATGGCGGTTCGTGGGCGTCGCGCCTCCCCCCCCCGGTGCTGTCGACACGGCGGTGACGGCTCCGCCCGCAGCGCCTCCGCCCGCACCAGTGGCGGCTGACACCACGGCCCGGCGACCCCGCGAGTCGCGTGTCACAGCGCGCGTCACGCCGCCGGCACCACGCCGACCAGCGCCCGCGAACCCGCCCCGCACCGATTCTGTCCTGCCCCCCGCAGTTGCGGCGCGTCAGGAGGACAGCGTGTTGACCTCGCTCCGGGCGACCGCCCTCGCCGCGATGCGGCGTGCGATCGGCGCGCGCGCGACGGCGGCGGAGCTGGGGCGCGGCGACACGATGCTGCGAGGGGCGGACTCATTGGCCACCGCGGGACGACTGTCTGAGGCGATGATGCGGATGGTCGCGGTCACGTCGTTGTGGAACGAGACCGAGCGGCTGGCGCGGGCGCGCGCGGCGCGCGACACGGCACCGAGCGCCGCCGCGCCGGCTGTCCCCGACCCGCGCGGGGCAATCGAGTCGGTGATCGCCGCGTACGGCGGGGCGCTGGAAACGCGCGACATCGGCAAGGTACGCCTGGCGTATCCCGGCCTCACGGCGGCGCAACAACAGGGCTGGGCGGATCTCTTCCGAGCCGCGCGGACCCTGAAAGCCAGCTTGACGGTGACCGCGCTCGATGTGCGCGGGAGTCTGGCAGACGCGACTGTGAGCGGTATTTACGAATTCGACAACACGACGACCGGACGACTCGAGCGCCGGCCCGTGACATTCCACGCGACGCTGGTCGCGGACCCGAGCGGATGGCGACTCAGCGCCATCCACTGATCACTCCTCAGAAGTTGTAATCGAGCCCGGCCGTCCACACCACGTTGGGACGCAGTCCCCCGCGATTCAGCGGCCACATGGTGTTCGTGACGATCGTGATTCCCGAGCTCGTCAGAAACTTGAACCCAAACGAGGCGTTGATGATGTCGTCGCGCTGATTGGGGATGTTCGTCGGCTCCACGGTGCGACGGAACGGGACGTCGTACGTCACCGTCCCCGGCAACTTGACCTTGCTCTCTCCCACCTGCAGCTCGGAGACGACATCGGCTGCCATCGTCGCCCAAGGCGCCATGAGATGGTCGAACCCCACCGTCACGAGCACCGCGCTGTTCAGCGAATCGCTGTTGCGCAGCAGATAACCGATGTTGGCGTGCGGGGCGAACGGGCCGAATCGCGCAGACAGGATCCCGAGGCCCCGCGCCGAGAAGTGCCCCGATCCGAGGAGATCAACCGCGCTCCCGGTGGGGAATCGCGCGTCGCCGAGCAGCGCGAAACCGGTCCGTTCCGACTGCGTCACGTTGACCTTGACCCGCACCGCCATGTCCCCAACGCCGGTGGCGGAACCCGTCACGGAGCGTGACGTGGTCAAAATGGGATTGGCGGGCGTGCCGCCGAAGAAATGCGCGGCGAGAGAATCGGCGAAGGAAATGATCTGCGCGTCGCTCGTGCCGACGAGGGATGTGGTGACGATCGGGAGCGCCACACCGACGTCCACGCGGTCGAGCAGTCCAAAGCTGACGAAGAACGACGTGACCGTCATGGCGAGATCGAGCCTCAGCCGCAGCTCGATCACGTCGTTTTCGAGTCGCGGGACGCCGTAGGGCGCGCAGGACTGGCCTTGAATGCTGTCGCAGGCGGGCGAATTGACATTCTCGTGCACGAAGTTCAAGCGAATGTCGTCGAGGCCGATGCCCCGCAGTGTCGTGAAGTGCAGGCGGTTGATATTCGCCCCGACGAAGACGCGCCCCCGGCCGAGCGTCTGCGCGCGTTCCGCGAACACCGGGCCCGGCGACACGGATGTCCGGACTGGAGCGCCGACCTCGAACCGAAACGTCGAGCCACCGCTCGTGGCGCTCACGGGAATGCCGGCGACGTTTGTGCCGATGGCATTGCCGAGAAACGAAATCAGGATGCCATTTTGCGAACTGGCCGACGTGATGAAATGGTTGGCGTGCACGCCGGTGCCACCGAGAAACAACGGTTGCTGCCCCGGCGTGAACACGAACAGCTCGGAGATCTTCTCGCGCAGTCCTTGTGCACCGGCCGGCCTGGATGCGAGCAACAGTGCTGCCAAACCCCACACGACGCGCCGCATGAATCCTCCTCGGGCTCGAAAAGACTCGGGTTACCAGATGCTCGGCACTCTCTGCTTCGGCCGCACCATCGCATCGCCTTCCTTGCACCCAAACGCCCGCGCGAACGCCGGAATGTTCGAGAGCGGGCCGTTGACGCGCCACTGCTCGGGCGCGTGCGGATCCACCGTCACCCGCGTGCGGAGCTGTTCGGGCCGGTTGTGGACGCGCCAGCTCTGGGCGTACGAAATGAAATAACGCTGTTCCGGGGTGTAGCCCTCGATGAGACCAGGACGTCCGCTACGCGCCAACGCGGCCTGCAGCGCGTCGTATCCCACCAGCAGGCCGCCCCAGTCCGCGATGTTCTCGCCCTCGGTGAGCTTGCCATTCACGTGGAACGTGTCGACCTGGATGTACTCGTTGAATTGGCGTTCCACGAGCGCGGCCTGCTCGACGAAGTGCGTCGAGTCGGAAGGCTGCCACCAGTCGCGCAGGTTGCCCCGCGCGTCGTAGTGCCGGCCCTCGTCGTCGAACCCGTGCGTCAGCTCGTGGCCCGCCCAGCTCCCGCCCAGCGAGCCGTAGTTCGCGGCATCGTCCGCGCGCGCATCGAACGTCTGTGGCATCAGCGCGCCGGCCGGAAATACCATCTCGTTCTTCGTGGCATCGTAGTACGCGTTGACGGTGGGGACGGTGATGCCCCACTCGGTGGTATCGACGGGCATCCCCGGCCGGTTCACGGTGCGCTGCCACTCGAACGCATTGGCTTGCGTGGCGTTGAGGACGAACGGCCCCTCTGCGACGCGGAGGCGAGAATAGTCCCGCCAGCGGTCCGGATAGCCGACCTTCTCGCCCATGCGCGCCAGCTTGTCGAGCGCCTGGGCGCGGGTCGAATCCGTCATCCAGGTGAGGTGCAGCAGGCGCTCGTGAAACGCGGCGCGGATGTCGTCGATGACCGCGCGCGCGTGTGTGCGCGCTTCGGGCGGGAAGGTCTTCGCGACATACGCCCGGCCGAGTGCCTCACCCAGGTCGCCGTCGGTCTCGCGGAGACAGCGCTTCCAGCGGGGCAGCAGCGCCTTGGCGCCGCTGAACCGGGATCGGAACGCAAAGTCTTCATTGACGAATGCCGTGCTGAGCCACGGAGCGGCCGACGCGACCGTGTGATACGTGAGGTAGGCCCGCCATGCCGCGAGCGGCGTCGCCTGCAACAGCGAGTCGACGCGATGCACGAAGTCCGGCTGGGCGACGTTGACCTTCCGCACCGGCGCCCGCAGCCCGATCGCGCGGAAGTACCCCGGCCACCCGACGCGGGACGCGAGCGCCGTCAGCTGCTCGACGCTCATGGGATGGTCGGTCTTGGCCGGATCGCGCCGTTCAACGCGAGTCATCGACGCCTGCGCCAATGACGTCTCGAGCGCCATCACCTGCGCCGCCGCGCCGTCGGCCGCTACGGAATCCTGCCCCACGAGACGCAACAGGCTCGCGACATGAGTCACGAAGGCCCGTCGCGTCGAGTCGGCGGCCGCGCCCTCCGCGAGGTAGTAGTCCCGATCCGGCAGCCCGAGCCCGCCTTGAGACAACCAGGTCAGGTAGTGCGCGGCATCGTGCGGATCGACGTCAGGCGAATAGCGGAAGGCGACGTTGACACCGAGCACCTGCAGTTTGGCGACCTGTGGCAGGAGGCGCGTCCGCGTCGTGATCGAATCGATGCCCAAGAGCCACGGCCGAATCGGATTCGCTCCCGCCGCCTCGATCGCCGTCGAGTCCATACACGTGGCGTAAAACGTCCCGAGTTTGCGCGGCGTGCTGTCGGGCGGGAAGGTGCTGCGATGCGCGGCGGCGTCCTCCAGCACGGAGCGCACGACGAGCTCGTTGCGGTCGCTCATGTCGCGGGTCACCCCGGAGGACGAGTACGCCGCGGGAATCGTATCGTGCGCGAGCCACGCACCGTTGGCGAACCGGGAAAAGTCCCCGCACGCCGAGACGGTCGTATCGATCCAGCGTACGTCGACGACCTTGAGTGGTGGCCACGCACTTCCCGCGGGCGCTGCTTGGGCTATGGCCGATGCAGGCAAAACGACGGACAGTATGACGGCGAACGCGGCGCGCGACATGCGACTGTCTCCCGAGAAAAAGGAAAGGCAATGCTATCGCGTGGTGCCGGGCTCGTCAAAAAGCGGTCTACAGGGTGACAGTTTCGGGTGGCGGCGCCGCAAGCGCCCGCGTCGCGGTCGCGATCAGGGCCTGCCGTTTCGTCCCCAGACGCTGCATTGCCTCGTCTCGCTCGCTTTCCTTCTTATAGACGGCCGCGACCGCGCTTCCCGACCCGCATAGCCGGACCCATACCGGACCGGTTTCGGCGAGCCGCTCATACAGTGTCCGCAACTCCGGATGTTTCGCGAACACCACCGGCTCGAAATCATTGCCGCCGAGGCGTCCGATGCTGCCCCACGTGCTCAGCGCGTCCCCATCGAGCGTCACGGGCCCGCGCGGTTCTGGCGAACGATGCTGTTCGTCCCACCAGGCGTACGCGTCCGGTGTAGCGACCTGCAACGGTGGCACCGCGATGAGGGCGGGTAGTGAGGGCGGGGCGGGCAACCGGAATTGACGCTCGCCCCGGCCCCACGCCACCGCCAATGGGGCACCACCGGTCAAGAACGCCACGTCGGCGCCGAGTCGCGCGGCGAAATGCAGCAGCTCATGTCGCGGCACGGCGTTTCCCGCGAGCACGTTCACCGCCTGAAGCGCTGCGGCGGCGTCGCTCGAGCCGCCGCCCAGCCCGGTGCGCACCGGAATTCGCTTGCTGAGCGTGATGGCGACACCGAACCGGTTGCCGGTGGCATCGAGGACCGCCCGCGCGGCACGCACCGCCAGATTCTCGTCGACCGGGCCGAGATCCGGTCCATCGACCTCGAGCGTCACGCTGGAATCGGTGCGGCGCACTACCAGCTCATCGGCGAGCTCGAGCAGCGCGAATGCGGTTTCGATCTGATGGAAGCCCGAGGTTTCACGCGCGAGGATCCGCAGAAACAGGTTGACCTTGGCGTGTGCCGCGATGCGAACGGCCGTGCTCACGCCGTCCCCCCGGGGGGCGGGGAGGGCGGGGGGGGCGGGGCGCTACCGAGGTCGCGCAGCCTGAGGTGGAGGCGCGACAGCGACCACAGTCCCAGGAGCGTGATCGGCAAAAATGTCGTGAGGTGGTATGTCAACGCGTAGCTTACCGCGAGACTCGGATCCACGCTGTACAGCTTGAGGGTGAGCAGCGTCGCCGCTTCGAATACACCGAGAAAACTGGGCGTCGAGGGAACCGCGACCCCGAAGCCGATGATCCCCTGCAGCAGGAGCGCCGCTTCGATCGGAATATGGAGTCCGAACGCGCGAAAGCAGATCGCGAATGCAGCCGCGTTCGTGATCCAGAGCACCAGCGACCACAGAACGACACCCGCGAATCGCGCGGGACTCTTGAGCACCGCAAGCCCCTCGATGATGCCATCCAGGAAGCGAATCGGTCGATCCGCGGCGCTGACCGGCAGCACGCGCCGCGCGAAGCGCTCGATGAACGCCAGCCACGGACCCGGCCGGTTCGCCATGAGCAGCGCGACCGCGAGCAGCAACCCAAACAGCAGCGCCGTGGACGCCGCGATGGTCGAAAGTGATCGGCCCCGTACGAGGGCGTGAGCGGGGAAGGACGGCGCGGCGATCGCGACGGCCATCAGCGCCAGCATCACGAGCGCGTCGAAGATGCGCTCGACACCGATCGATCCGAGTGCGGTGGTGAAGCGCACTGGCAGCTGGCGCGACGCCACATACGCGCGCGCGAATTCGCCCGCCCGCGCGGGAAGCAGGTTGTTCGCCATGAAGCCGATCGTCATGGCGTGCCACAGGGGCATGAACGGAAACGGCTGGCCGTTGCCCTCGCGCAGGATCGACCGCCAACGGATCGCTCGCACCGGGAATGTCAGTGTTGCCACGAAGACCGTGAGCAGGAGCAGCCAGCCGTTTGCGTGCTGCGCGTCCGCCCAGACTTTGCGGGGATCGATCTTGTAGAGCACCCAAGCCAGCAGTGCCACACTGATGGCGAGCCCAATGAGCCAGGCCCCCCGCCACCGCTTACTCGGGTTCGATCGCGAGGACAACGAGATCGCAGACTTCGTCGATGATCGCGCGGAGTGCGTCGCCGCTGACGCGCTTGGCCGCTTCCCGCAGCTCCTGCGCGCGCTCGCGGGCGCGGGCGCCCTTGTACAGCAGCGTACGGATATCGACTGGTTCTCCATTCGTCCGGCTCAGCGCGGGTCCGCGGCCCGGGGCCCCGCCAATCAACTCCGCGAGCGACGCTGGTCCCACCCCCGCGGCGACTAACTGTTGATACCGCGTCCACGTACCCGCGATATCGGACGACTCCGCACTGACTGGCGGCGCGGGCTTCCTCGGCGGAGGCGGCGGAACGGGCGGCCTTGGTGGCGCGGGAGCCGATGCGGGTGCGGCGTGCTCCGCCCCCCCCAATCGCCGGATGGCCAGTGTCGCGGCTGCGAGCGCGGCAGCGGTCGCGGTTTCATCGCCGGTCCCGGACGCGGACAGGATTTCTCCCGCCTTGCGGAGCTCCGCGGCGAACAGCGCCGGCTGGTTCACCGCGATGCCGCTCGACACTCCTTCGCGCGCGGCCTGCGCGAACTCGGCGACGCGCTCGGCCACCGGACCTCCGCCCGCTGAACCCAGGGCGCGGAAGGTGCCGGCGAGCGTATGCGCGCGCAGCTCGCGCTGTGTCGCGCTCGCCGCCCGCTCGAGGGAATCCGCGGCCTGGCGCAAATGCTCGCCGTGGCTCACGAGCTCGAGCTGGCCCAGCGTCGCGGGTCGCGCGCTCTCGCCCGCCGGGGGCGTGCCGCGCCGCACGATGGTCGCGACGCTTTCGATCGGCACGATGTCGGGCTCGTTGTCCATGAAATGGACGAGCAGCCCCGCAAATTTTCGGAACTCCGCACTCTCGGGATCGGGCCGGCCGCGCTCGGCGACCTCGCGCGCCGCGTGCGCGATCGACGTCGCCGCCATCTGAAACAGCTCGGCGATCGTGTCGCCAAACCCGGCGGGCGGTGCGCCCTCCCCGCTGGTGCGGCTTGCCTCGCCGATCGCCTGCTCGATGCCCTCGAGCAGATCCGGCAAGGGTGGCAAGTCGTTCAAGGCCGCGAGTCCACGCAGCGGCTGCAACGCCTTGAGCACCTGTTGCAGCGGATCGTGCGCCAGCGGATTCGTGCGCAAGGCACGGCCGGCGCGATCGAGCGCGCTCGCGATCGCGGCGCCTTCACGCGCCACGAACGCGCGTGTCCCCGCGTCGAGGCCCATCGCCTCCACCGCGCGGATCTGGGCCGATGGCCGGCCGCCCAGTTGCTCGAGCTGGGTGGCCACCGCCTCGGCCTTCGCCGTGTCCTCGTTCGTCCACGTCGCGGCTTTGCGGACGAAGATCTTGAGGTCGTCGACGGCTCGGATGGCGATTTGCTTGATCGCCGCGTCCCACGGCCGCCGGCCCTCGCGCACGCCCCGCGCGAGCGCTTCGAAACCCATCGCTGCCCGCGCGATCGCTTGCTGGTTCGCCATCAGGGCGCTGCCGCGGAACGCGCGCGCGAGCCGCACCAGCTCGTCGGCCGCGGGCGGCGCCGCGGGTTGGAGCAGAGCATCGAGCCGGTCGAGATATTCCCCCGCCTCGAGGGCGAAGAAGTCCGACATGCCGAGGGGCGGGAGCGGCTGCGTCATAGAGGAAACAACATAAGTAGATTAGGCGCTCGGTGGCCATGGTGCTCGAAGTCAAAGACTTGCGTTATCACTTGCCCGGAAACGGCAGGCCACTGGTCGACGGGATCTCGTTCTCCGTGGGAGCCGGTGAGACCCTGGTGCTGCTCGGCCGAAGCGGCGCGGGGAAGACCACGACGCTGAAGCTCGTGAACCGGCTGCTCGAGCCGAGCAGTGGTGACGTGCGGGTCTCGGGGACGCCCGCGCACGCCGTGGAGCCGACAGAGCTGCGACGGCGCATCGGTTACGTGATTCAGGAGATCGGACTCTTCCCGCATTTCACTGTGGCGGCAAACGTCGGACTGTTGCCTCGCCTCGCGCAGTGGCCCCGCGATCGGATCGATGCGCGCGTGCGCGAGCTGCTCGCGCTCGTCGGACTCGACGCCGTGGAGTTCGCGGCGCGCTTTCCCCATCAGCTCTCGGGCGGCCAGCGGCAACGCGTCGGTGTGGCGCGCGCGCTCGCGCTCGATCCTCCGCTCCTGCTGCTCGACGAGCCATTTGGGGCGCTCGATCCGATCACACGGCTCGAGCTGCAGCGGGAATTCCGCGCGCTCGCAACCAAGCTTGGCAAAGCCGCCCTGTTCGTGACGCACGATGTGCGTGAAGGACTCCTGCTGGGCACCCGCATCGCGCTGCTCGATGGGGGACGGCTCGCCTTCCTCGGCACACCCGACGATTTTCGAGCCAGCTCTCTACCCGAAGTCCGCAAATTCATGGAAGCCGCCTGAGGCTCCTCGAGTTCTACTCGCGCCACGCGGGCGAGCTCTGGCTGCTCGTCGGTCAGCACGTCGGCCTCGTGGCGATCTCCACGGGACTCGCGCTGCTCTTCGGGTTCCCGCTCGGCGTGCTGGTGGCTCACCATCCCGCGTGGCGCCGGCCGGTGCTGGGCCTGGCGAATGTGTTTCAGACGATCCCCAGCCTGGCGCTCTTCGGGCTCTTGATTCCCGTGTTCGGCATCGGCGCGTGGACGGCGGTCACCGCACTCGTCGTCTATGGACTCCTGCCGATCGTGCGCAATACGTACACGGGGATCGCCGGCGTTGACGCCGCGGTGCGCGAGGCGGGGCGGGGCATGGGCATGACTGACGGCGAGCTGCTGCGACTCGTCGAGCTGCCGCTCGCCGCTGGCTTCATCCTCGCGGGTGTGCGAATCGCTACCGTGGTCAGCGTCGGGATCGCGACGATTGCCGCGGCGATCGGCGCCGGTGGACTCGGCGTCTACATCTTTCGCGGCGTGGCGACCGTGGACAACACCCTGATCCTCGCGGGCGCCATTCCCGCTGCGCTGCTCGCGCTGCTCGCCGACGCATTGCTCGGCCTGGTGGAGCGAAGGCTCGTCTGGCGGCAACGATGAAGCGCGTGTTCCTGATGGCGCTCGTGTTGTCGGGTTGTGCGAAGCGCGACCGTATCGTCGTCGGCGCGAAGAACTTCACCGAGTCCGACCTGTTGGCGGAAATCGTGGCGCAGCAAATCGAGCGGCGGACGCAGGTACCGGTCCAGCGCCGATTGCATCTCGGCGGCTCGTTCGTTTGCCACCAGGCCATCCTCGCCGGCGAAATCGACTTGTACGTCGAGTACACGGGCACGGCGTTTACGGCGATTCTGAAGCAGCCTGCGATCGCCGATCCGGACAGCGTCTACCGCTACGTCAGCGCGGCATACGCGCGTGATTTCAAGTTGCGATGGACCGCGCCATTCGGGTTCAACAATACGTTCGCCATTCTGGTGCGGCGCGCGGATGCGGAGCGGTACGGTTTGCGGTCGATTGCGGACCTCGCGCGCGTAGCGCCGCGTTGGAAGGCGGGATTCGGGTACGAGTTTCTGGAACGCGCGGACGGATTCGCGGGTCTTGCAACGGTGTACGGCCTGACATTCTCGCAGCCGCCGACCGCGATGGACCTGGGGCTCACGTATCGGGCACTGGCCGAGCGTCGCGTCGACGTCATCGCGGGGAACTCGACCGACGGACAAATTGCGAAGCTCGATCTGGTTGCCCTGAGCGACGATCGCGGCTACTTCCCGCCCTATCAAGCGGCTCCCGTCGTGCGAGCAGCCGTGCTCGAGAAGTATCCCGCCGTTGGAGCAGCGCTGGCGGAGCTGGGCGGCAAGATCTCGGATGTGGAGATGCGGCAGCTGAACGCATTGGCCGACGTCGAGCACAAGGACATCGCCGAAATTGCGCGGGCGTGGCTCGCGGAACGAGTCCCATGAGGAGGGAGACTTCTATGCCAGAAGCCGAGGGTGTCGTTGTCGTTCGGGGTGGTGCGCGAGGGTTTGTCCAGCAAGTGACGGCTGGCCGTCATCATCTGGTCGCGGATGAGCCCGTCGCCTCCGGTGGGACTGACCAGGGGTTCGGTCCTTACGAACTAATCCTGGCTGCCCTCGGCTCGTGAATGTCGATGACCATCGCGCTGTATGCGCGACAGCAGAAGTGGCCGCTCGAGAACGTGGTCATCCGTTTGCGTCACTCGCGGGTTCACGCCAAGGACTGTATCGATTGCATAACAAAGAACACGGATACGATGCTGGATCGGATCGACACGGAAGTTGACCTCAGCGGAGCGCTAACGCCGGAGCAGCAACGGAAGCTCCTGGACGTCGGCGGGAAGTGTCCGGTGCATCACACCCTGAAATCAGGAATCGACATCAGGATGGCACGCGCTGCACCACCGCCATGATGTTGCCCTCGCTGTCCTTGAACCAGGCGGCCTTGGCGCCGCCGCCGGTGGCGATGCTGTGCTTCGTCTTGAGGCCGGGCATGCTGTATTCCTCGAATACGACGCCGCGCGCCTTCAGGTCGGCGACCTCGGCTTCGACGTCCTTGACCTGCCAGAAGGCCTGGCTGGCTTTTGACGTGCCGGCATTGGGAGTCGGATACAGAAACACCTCGGCGCCACCGCAGATGTAGACCACACCGCCTGCGTAGACTTCGGCGGGCTCGAGCCCAACGACCTGCTCGTAGAATTTCCGCGCCCGCTCGATATTGGATGCGGGGATATACGCGCGAATCGGAGCCGTGCTGAGCATGGTGGAGTCCTCCTGCGGTGCCACGCTATTGCTGCCTAGCGTAAACTGCAACAACCTCGCTGGAGCGGGGGGATTGAAACACCGGGAACCCCTAGGGCCCCCACGCTCTTCAGCGGAGGTGCATCTCTGATCCCGCGGGTGAATACCTCAGAAAGGACTTCAGCATGACAGATTCGACCGAACGTGCCGTGCTCGCCGGTGGCTGTTTTTGGGGAATGCAGGATCTGCTCCGACGGTACCCGGGCGTGATCGCGACGCGGGTCGGGTACACCGGCGGCGACGTTCTCAACGCGACATACCGCAATCACGGCACGCACGCCGAAGCGATCGAGATCATCTTCGATCCACGACAGATCAGCTATCGCCGGTTGCTGGAGCTCTTCTTTCAGATTCACGACCCGACGACGCGAAACCGTCAGGGCAACGACGTCGGGACGAGCTACCGCTCGGCGATCTTTTTCACGAACGAGAGTCAGAAGAAGACGGCGTACGACACGATTGCCGATGTTGAAGCCTCAGGGCTTTGGCCGGGCAAAGTCGTCACGGAGGTGGCGCCCGCCGGTCCGTTCTGGGAGGCGGAGCCCGAGCACCAGGATTATCTGGAGCGCTATCCGGACGGATACACCTGCCATTTCATTCGGCCCGACTGGGTGCTACCGCAGCGCACCGTCTCGTCGCCGGCGCACTCTTGACCGTGAGTATGAGTAAGGTCTGAGCCATGGGAACCGTGATCCCGCTCGGGGACGCAACACGACGCCCCCTGAATCGCTCGGTCGCTACGGCTCTCATCATCCTCGTCAACGCGCTCGTCTTCCTACTGGAGTTGCGGGGTGGCGAGCCTTTCGTGATGCGGTGGTCGGTGATCCCCGCCGACATCGTCGCCGGCCATCACTGGATCAACGTGCTGACGGGGATGTTCATGCATGCCAGCTGGTCGCATATCATCGGCAACATGGTGTTCTTGTGGGCCTTTGGGCGCGAAATCGAAGACGCGATGGGGCCAGGGCGCTACCTGGCGTTCTATCTCGTCGGCGGGGTGGTTGCCATGCTGGCCCAGTTGGGCGTCAGCCCCGGTTCCACGGTTCCCAACCTGGGCGCGAGCGGCGCGATCGCTGCGGTGATGGGCGCGTTTCTGGTCACGTACCCGCGCGACAAGATTCGCTCAATTCTTGTCATCTTCATATTTGTGCGGGTCACCGTCATCCCGGCCGCGCTCCTGATTGGTGTATGGTTTGTCATACAGCTGGTGAGCCTCGGTGCCGTTGCCACGACGGTGCAGACAGGCGGAGTGGCATACGTGGCTCATATCGGCGGCATGATCTTCGGCGCGCTCACCGCGCGATTGTTTGAAGACCCGCGACGGCTCGCGGCGCAGCGCGTGTAGCGAGACACGTCGTTCAGGTGTAACTCGCAATCGCCTCGCGCAGGCTGCCCTCATCGCGCCTGCCGTGATACCGCTCGTCATTGATGAAAATGGACGGCGTGCCTTCCACGCCGTTCGCGGTGCCGCTCTGCACGTCCCGCTCCACGCGAGCGGCGAATTGGCGCGCGGCCATGGCCTTGCGATACGCGCGCCCGTCGGCACCCGCGGCCGTAGCCTGCCGCTCGAGGTCCTGAGGCTCGAGGTCGTACTGATCGGCGAATAGGGCATCGTGCATGCGCCAGAAGGCGTCCGGCCCGGCGAGTGCGGAGACGGCCTCCGCCGCCTCCGCGGCCATTTCCGCATGCGGATGGATCTCGCGCAGCGGGAAATAGCGATACACATAGCGGAAGGAATCGCCGTCGCGGCGCCGCAGCTGGCCGATGACCAGCTCGAGCGCGCGCGTGTACGGACATTCGTAGTCACCGTAGACGAGGACCGTGACTGGCGCGGTCACGGATCCACGGACGTGATCGTCGTTGCCGATGTTCAAGCTCATAGAGTCTCCACCGCCAATTCCTGGCGCAGCGCCGGCGCGACCTTGGTACCGACCAGCTCGATCGCCTGCATCAGTTTCGCGTGCGGCAGTGAAGAGGCGTTCATTTGAAATGTGATGCGCGAGATCCCCCCCAACGCTTCGCTATGGCGAATGATCTTCTCCACCACTTCGGTGGGCTCGCCGATCAGCAAAGCGCCGTACAGTCCCCGCTGGGCGTCGTAGTGCCCCCGCGTCATGGGAGGCCAGCCGCGCTCTCCCGCCACGGAGTTCATGGCACGGGCGTAACCGGGAAAGAAGTCATCCGCCGCTTCTTGCGTCGTAGCGGCGACGTAGCCGAGCGAGTGGACGCCAACCTTGAGGCGCTCGAGCGGGTGTCCCGCTTGCTCGCCGGCCTCGCGATAGAGGTCGATGAGCGGGCGGAAGCGATGCGTTTCACCGCCGATGATCGCCACCATCAACGGCAGGCCCAGCCTGCCGGCGCGCACGAAGGATTGCGGCGTCCCGCCGACGCCTATCCAGATGGGCAGGGGATGCTGTACCGGTCTCGGGTAGACGCCCTGTCCCGTTAACGCGGCCCGGTGCTTCCCGGACCAATGGACGTGCTCGTGCTCGCGGATCTTGAGGAGCAGGTCGAGCTTCTCCGCGAACAGCGAGTCGTAGTCTTCGAGCCGCAGGCCGAAGAGCGGGAACGCGTCGACGAACGACCCGCGCCCGACCACCATCTCGGCGCGTCCCTGCGACAGCAGATCGAGCGTCGCGAAGTTCTGGAACACCCGCACCGGATCGGCCGCGCTGAGGACGGTGACGGCGCTCGTCAGCCGAATGCGCTGCGTGCGCGTCGCCGCCGCCGCGAGAATGATCGGCGGCGCGGAGTCGAGGTAGTCCTTCCTGTGGTGCTCGCCGATTCCGAAGACGTCCAATCCTACGTGATCGGCATGCTCGATTTGTTCGACCAGGTCCCGCAGACGCTGCGACGGACTGACTGCGAGGCTTGCCTCATCGTACGCTGCTGCAAAACTGTCGATGCCAATTTCTAAAGCCGTGGTGCGTGGCACATGGATCACGCTCCAATTGCATTGCGCCGCCACAGTGCCCGTAGCGACGCGCTTTGATGGTAATGAGACGGTGTGATGGTTATCGCCGCCGGGGCTTCACCTCTTGCACCAGCTCACGCCCCCAGCGTTCGATGGCCTGCGCCAGCTCGCCGAATTCGCGTCCCGCGCGCGTCAGCTCGTAGCTCACCCGCACGGGCGGGCCCGCGTCGACCTGCCGCACCAGGAGACCCTGTGCTTCGAGCTCCTTGAGGCGTGACGACAGGACCTTGTCCCCCGGCCCCTTAGCGCGTTCGGAGAGCTCGCTGAAGCGCAACGGTCCCTCCTGGAGCACGTTCAGGATCAGTGCGTTCCAGGGCCGTCCCAGCACGGCAATCGCTCGCTGGAACGTGTTGCATTGCGAATCAACGCGTTTCGGCATGACCGCAAATGTAACCAGTTACTTCCCAAAGGAAAGCCCCTTGACATCAGGAAGTAGACTGGCGACTTTCCTTTCCGTTCGATAGTTCCATTCCACAAGAAAGCATCGTGAGGCAACGCTTGACGATTGGAATCTTGATCCTGCGCCTGGTGGTCGGGTTGACGCTGGCCGCCCATGGCACGCAGAAACTGTTCGGCTGGTTCGGTGGCTACGGCCTGGCGGGCACCGGGGGCTTCTTGGAGCTGCTCGGATTCGTCCCCGGGCGGCGCAATGCACTGGCAGCGGGTTTGGCCGAAACCGCCGGCGGCCTCCTGCTCGCGCTGGGCTTCGCCACGCCGCTGGCGGCGGCGATGATCGTCGCCGTGATGTTTGTGGCCGCCATAAGCGTCCATCTGAAGCAGGGCTTTTTCATTACGAAGCAGGGCTACGAATACACGCTCATCCTGGCGATCGCGGCCTTGAGCGTGGCGTTCACCGGTCCCGGCTCGCTGTCACTCGACGCCGTGCTCGGCGTTCGGGACGCTGGACCTGTGTGGGGTCTCGCCGCACTCATCTTTGGCGTCGCCGGCGGGGCACTCCGTCTTGCTCGACGGCAGATACCGGTAGCGCAGAAGGTCGACTGAGTCGCTGATCTGTCGCGCCCCCGCGCTGCACCGCCGCGGCACTGCCAGCGCGTGGTGCTGCGTGCGGGCGCCGTGGCGGCGGCTCCACGCCTCTCTAACCCATTGTCATTGAATCCGTTCAGCGCTGGCGCATCGGGCACAGCGCTTGCCTTCAATTGCGTTCGGCCTTGTGCCGATCCCTTTCACGGAGGCAACCCCCATGACGAACCTGAGATTGCTCGCCGGATTCGCGGCGGTTGCGGCGGTCTCGTTGGTCGGCTGGAGCTGCGAGACAAACCGCCAGGCACTCGCACCGACCCTCGGCGTGCCGCGGTTTCATTTCAATGAATTTCAGTGTCAACCCCTCAAGATGACCGGTGGAGGCCGGATCGATTATCCGCCCGGCACGGCTGACAAGAACGATCCGGCGACCCACGAATACGAGACGTTCGGCGCGCACGTCATCACGTCCGGTCAGTTCGATGAGGCGAGCGGCCATTGCCTGGCGGATAAAGGCTCCCTGGAGTGGGTCGACCACCGGCCGGAGATGAGGCTCAACGGGTCGCCGCTCAACCTCCACGCCACGTCGATCACGTTCGCGGACCTCGCGGTCGACGCCCCCCACTGCACTGATGGCGCGGTGCATTGGGGCGGCACGCTGCGGGTCCAGAACACGGGACAAGAGGACCTGCAATTCGAGGTGTGGGACTGTGACGCCGGCGAACCCGGCGTCGGTCAGGATGGCTTCGCCATTCGAGTCATACAAGAGATCGACGGGATCGGAGACTACGCGGTGATGTGCGATCCGTCGCCAGCGGAGCCGACCTGTACGCTGACGGGCGGAAACCGTCAGTTCCATCCGACCCACTAGCGAGCCCTGAAGCTCAAGGAGGATACGATGAACAACGAGAGCATCCGGGCGGCGATCCGCTTCGCGGGACTCGTCCTGCCCCTGATGTGGACGTCGGGCTCCGTCGCGGCCCAGATGCAGGCGACCGCGCGGGCCTCGTCCTACGGCGTCTCTGTGAGTACGGCGACGGTCAATCAAAAGTCGCCGGCAGCGGTTCTGCCGGCGGGCGAGATGATGGCGACGGATCAGGCGAGCGACGTCACAGTCGATGGTCTGGTATCGGTGCAGGACGCGTTCGCGATCGTCAACGGTGACCTCACGGACGGCTCCGGCGCCGTGAGCAGCGCCACGCTTGGAGCCGTAAACGTTCTGAATGGCCTGATCACTGCCGATGGCGTCGTCGCCATGGCGAGCAGCACGGTCGGCACCAGCGATGCCGAGGGCTCGAGTCTCGCGAACCTCGTCGTGAACGGCGTATCGGTGGACGACCCGGCTCCGAATACGCGTCTGGACCTGCCGGGCGTCGGTTATGTCGTGCTGAACGAGCAGGTTCCCACGAGCGGCGGGATTACCGTCAACATGATCCACGTGGTGTTGCAGCAGCCAGTACTCGGCGTGCTCGGTGGCGTGACGGGCTACCAGACGACGGGCGACATCATCGTGGGGTCGGCGTCGAGTAGTGTGAACTAGAGCGTTCTACCAGCTCATCCCAATCAACGACTGGCGGTAGGGCATTTCTGGGCCCTATCGCCAGCCCGCCTGGCCTCCCATGTTCCCGATCAACTGGAGGGGAGGTCTCCATGATGCTTCCCGATCAAATCGCCGCCGCCGTCCGCCACCACTGGTGGCTGTTCCTGCTGCGAGGCATCGCCGCTGTCGTATTCGGGGTGCTCGTCCTGATGTGGCCGGGCGCCACGGTCATCGCACTGACCGCGTTTATTGCCGCGTACGCCCTGGTTGATGGCATTGTTGCGGTGGGATCCGCCGTACGCATGCGGGCCATATTCGATCGGTGGTGGATCCTGCTGATTCAGGGTCTGATCAGCATCGCCTTCGGCGTGCTCGCGTTCATGAATCCAGCCCTCTCGCTCCTCTACGTCGTGATTTCCGTGTCCCTGTGGATGTTGTTGGCGAGCCTCGCGCTGTTCATGTTGGGTCGCGCCCACCAGGCGATGGGTGGTTCGGCCGTGGGGAGCACGATAGCGGCCGTCGCGAGCCTGGTGCTCGCCGTTCTTGCGGTGGCGTATCCAGGCCTGACGATCGCGGGTGTGATCGCGCTGATCGCGTGGTTCGCGCTCGTCATCGGCGTCGTGAACCTCGCGGTGGCGTTCCGCGTCCGTGCGCTCGTACAGGCGGCGGTCGCGTGAGCCCGCGCATTCCTGACGAGCGTGCCGGCGTCGCGGCCGAAGTCGCCGATCGGTTGCGGCGCCGCGGCATCGCGGTGACTGGTGGCGAAAGCTCTGACGACCTCGCGGATCTCCTTTCCGCGGTCGAGCGATTCGAATTGGTGGTGGAGTCGCACGGCGGCGATCTCATGGTGGACGATCTCAAAAGCCCGCAGCCCGACGACCGTCACTTCGTGCTGCCGCGCCGCGTGCCGGGGGAATCAGTCCGGGCCTACATCAACCGGATCGATGCGGCCGCCGCCGCGCTGCGCAAGCATCCGCGCCGCCCCGACTGACTGGCGCGGCGTTAGCGGGCGAGCGGCAGGGGCGCAGGCTCGATGAACAGATTCTCCACGTAGCAGAAGCCCCAATCCTCGCCAGGCTCGAAGCTGCGCATCACCGGATGCTTCGTCTTGTGGAAATGCTTCGTGGCGTGGCGGTTGGGAGAATCGTCGCAACAGCCGACATGACCACACTCGAGGCAGAGACGGAGATGCACCCACTCGTCGCCGCTCGCCAGACATTCCTCGCAACCGTCGGGCGTCTTGGGTTTGACGTCGCGGACCTGCGCGAGATGCTTGCATTGTTGGGCCATGCTAGAAGCTCTTCCCTTGGCTGATAGTATTCAAGCGATGACCGCCACGACCGTTCCCCCGACGCCTACCCCCGCCGCCGCCGCCCGGCAGGCCGAGGCGTTCCCGCGACTGACGGCGGCGCAGATCGCTCGCATCGAACCCCACGGCCGGCGCCGCGAGGTCCAGCCCGGCGAGGTGCTGGGCGAACCCGGCGAACCGGTCACTCGCATATTCGTCGTCGTGTCGGGAAGGCTCGACCTCGTCCGGCCGCCACGCTGGGTGGGTGAGGAGGTCCCCAGTTTCACCGAGGGCATGTTCACCGGCGAGCGATCGATTCTCGCGGGCGGGCGCTTCCTCGCCCGCATCCAGGCGAGCACGCCGTGTGAGGTGATCGAGGTCCTCCGCGCTGATCTGCTGACGCTGATTCAAACGGATTCCGAGCTCAGCGACATCTTCCTCCGCGCCTTCATCCTGCGGCGGTTGCAGCTCATCGATCAAGGTTTCGGCGACGTCCTGCTGCTGGGCTCGAATCACTGTCAGGGGTCGCTGCACATCCGCGAGTTTCTCACGCGCAATGGGCATCCCTACAAGTTCGTCGATCTCGACACCGACGCCGACAGCCAGGCGATGCTCGACCAGTTCCAGGTCAAGGCCGGCGACATCCCCGTGGTGATCTGCCGCGGCACGCTCGTGCTGCGCAATCCCACGATCCAGCAGGTCGCTGACTGTCTCGGGTTGAATCCCACGATCGATCGGACCGCGGTCTGCGATCTCGTGGTCATCGGCGCGGGGCCGGCGGGGCTCGGTGCCGCCGTGTACGCGGCGTCGGAAGGCTTGAACGTCGTGATGATCGAAGGGAACGCGCCGGGCGGCCAGGCGGGGACCAGCTCGCGCATCGAGAACTATCTCGGTTTCCCGCTCGGCATCTCCGGCCAGGAACTGGCAGGTCGCGCCTACGATCAGGCGCAGAAGTTCGGCGCGAAGATCCTCATCGCGAGAAAAGTCGCCCGGCTCGACTGCAGCACGAAGCCGTACCGCGTGCAGTGCAGCGAGGCTACCGGCGATCCGTTGCTCACCCGTGCCATCATCATCGCGAGCGGAGTCGAGTACCGGCGCCTGGCGGTTGAGAACCTGTCGCGCTTCGAGGGCGCCGGCGTGTACTACGCCGCCACGCGCATGGAAGCGCAGCTGTGCGCCGACGAGGAAATCGCGATCGTCGGCGGCGCGAACTCCGCGGGCCAGGCGGCGGTGTTCCTGGCGGAGACCGCGAAGCGCGTCCACGTGCTGATTCGCTCGGACGGGCTGGCGCAGACCATGTCCCGCTACCTCATCAGCCGCATCGAAGCGCATTCTCGGATTGAGCTGCATACGCGCACGGAGATCGTGGGGCTGGAAGGCAACGGTCACCTGGAGCGCGTCGCCTGGCGCAGCGGCCGCAGCGGCGCCGCCGAGACGCACGACATTCGGCACGTTTTCACCATGACCGGCGCCGAGCCGAGTACGAAGTGGCTGGCGGGGTGCCTGGCGCTGGATGCGAAAGGATTCATCAAGACCGGACCGGCGCTCACGGCGGACGAGCTGGTGGCCGCGAATTGGCCGCTGCGGCGGGGGCCGCACTTACTCGAGACGAGTCTTCCTGGCGTGTTCGCGGTGGGTGACGTGCGCAGCGGCAGTACGAAACGCGTCGCCTCCGCGGTGGGGGAGGGCTCGATCGCAGTAGCGACGGTGCATCAGGTTCTCGCGGAGTGACTACGGCTTGAGGAGCTGCACCATCCGCCGGACCGCTTCTTCCATCCCCCAAAACACCGCATTACTGACGATCGAATGGCCGATATTCAGCTCCTCGATCTCGGGAATGGCAGCGACAGGTTGAACGTTCTGATAGGTCAGGCCGTGGCCGGCGTGGACTGCCAAGCCAATGCTCTTCGCATGCGCGGCAGCCTTACGAAGTTCATTCAACGCCTTATTTGGACGAAGTTCATTCGACGCTCTTCTTTTCGACGCATTTGCGTATTTACCCGTATGCAATTCGATCGCTGGAACGCCGAGCGCTCGCGCGACGTCGATCGTCTTCAATGACGGATCGATGAAGAGACTCACGCGGATTCCCGCATCCCGCAGCTGGGCAATCGCGCCCCGCAGGCGGCGATCCCCCGTGCGCAGCGCGAGTCCGCCTTCCGTCGTGATCTCCTGCCGCTTCTCCGGCACCAGCGTCGCCTGGAATGGTTTTAGACGCGTCGCGAATCGGACGATGTCCGTGTGCGCGCCGAGCTCGAGATTGAGAACCGTGCGCACGCTGCGCGCGAGCGCCGTGACATCGGCGTCCTGAATGTGGCGGCGGTCCTCGCGCAAGTGGACGGTAATCCCATCGGCGCCCGCCCGCTCGGCGGCCGCCGCTGCCTGGACGGGATCGGGCTCGTCGGTCTTGCGCGCTTCGCGAATGGTCGCAACGTGATCAATGTTGACGTAGAGACGCATGGTGTCTTACCTTCGGGTCACCTCGACCAAGGTTTTGTCTCGTGAAGCCACGGCTCGCGCTTGCGCTGCTCTTGCTTGCCGGCACCGGAGGGGGAGGCGCCTGCGGCTCGAACCCCACCATAGGGAAGCCCCTGCCGCAGACGATGAATGAGTCGATCGCGCAGTTTCTGGCGGCCGTAAAAGCCAACGATGAGAAGCGCATGGGCGAGCTGTGGGGCACCGAGCGAGGACCCGCCGCGAACAACATGAACGGCGACGTGCTGCGGCAGCGGGTCACGGTGATCCAGAAGTATCTCGATCACTCCGGATATCGGATCATTGAAGGCCCCCTGCTCGTGCCGGGGCACGACGACCGGCGGATGTATCGCGTGGAGCTGCAGCGCGCCAATTGTAACCACGTGTGGCCGATTGAGGTCGTGCGCACGCACAGCGGCGGCTGGCTGGTCTACGACGTGCATCTCGAGAGTGCCGGCAGTCCGGCCGGGCCGTGCCAGGCGGCGACCACCGGCGGGGGAACCAAGCCCTAGCGACGGGCGTTCCACCTACTCAGTCAGCTCCAGCAGAACGCCGTTCGTGGTTTTCGGGTGCAAAAAAGCGACTCGCCGTCCGCCGGCCCCGCGCCGGGGCGTTTCATCGATCAGTTTGTAGCCCGCCGCGCGACAGCGCGCGAGCGTGGACTCCAGGTCAGGGACGCGGTAGCAGATGTGATGGATGCCCGGCCCGCGTTTTGCAAGGAATTTCGCCACGGGACTGTGGGGGTCGTTCGGCTCGAGTAGCTCGACGGCGACGTCGCCGAAATGCAGGCTGACGATCGTGGCGCCATCGGCGATCTCGGGCCGTCCGGGCGAGAGTCCCAGGACGTCTCGATAAAACGACAGCGCGTCGGTGACGCTGGTGACGGCGATGCCGACGTGAGCAACTGATGGGTTCATAGAGAGTCAAACTAATGTCTCGAGAGGGAGCGTGAAGGGTTATGGAAGAGGTGAAGCATCCCGCTGCCATCACGGACGCCACGTTCCAGGTGGAAGTCGAGCAGCACAAAGGGCTCGCCATCGTGGATTTCTGGGCGACCTGGTGCGGGCCGTGCCACATGGTCGCGCCGATCATGGAGCAGCTGGCCGGCAAGTACAACGGCAAGGTCAAAATCGTGAAGGTGGACGTGGACGCCAATCAGGCGACGGCGATGCGCTTTAACGTCCGCTCGATTCCGAGTATTCTATTCTTCAAGGACGGACGCCACGTGGACACGCTGGTGGGCGCGTATCCGTCGCAGGCGTTCGAGCAAAAGATCGAACAACATCTGTCGTAGCTTCCTCCCCGGAGGACGATGCGCGCGAGCACTGCTCGCCTGACAAACTCGCCGGTTCGCCTCGCGGATCTCCAATTTCCGCAGGTGAACCGGCTTATTCATCGCACCCGGCTCGCGTTCATCCATCTCGAGAATCTGCTGGCGTACGCCAAACGGGACCGCGACGGCCGGATCGACGGCTATCTCGCGGCGCATCTGCCCGACGAGTGCGTGCTGCTGTTTTTCCGAAAAGGCGAAGCCGTGAACGCCGCCACGCTGCACACCGCCGGGCGCCGGGTCATCACGATCACCGAAGCGCTGAGGCGCATGCGCACTGAAGTAGAGCGCGGCGATCTCACCTACTGCGCCGCCCCGATGGAGCAGCTCGCGTGGATGTATGCCTCCTGCGGCGGCACCTATCAGCCGCGCGGCATCGACGTCAATCAGCCGGAAAAATTCTTCCCGACGTTGCAACACGAAAAGGTGACCGGGGTGCTGGAGCTGATTGCGAATGGCCGGGTCTCCTACCTCAGGTTCGATCAGGGCAAGTATCTCAGCGGCCATTTCTGCGACAAACCGGACAACACGCCACCGGCGCGCTATCTCGAATCCTTATTCGATCCCGGCCCGGACGGCTCGGCTCCGGCGATGTCGGCCGGCACGTTTCCAGGCGCGGACGATCTTCCCGCCCAGGCGGCGACGGCGCTCGTCAACACATACCGCGAGCTCTACTGGCGCATTGTGGACGCCGTCGAGCGCGAATTCCCGGGAGAGGCCAAGCGGCGCGCCCAAAAGGTCACCGCGGCGATCGTGGAGACGCACCAGGTGCTCGCGCTGCTCAGCGTCCCGCGCGGGACCGACACCCCCGACGCCGTCGTGCGACCGGAGGAGCTGGCCGGTGCCCTGACCGACTGGGCGCTCCAGCTCCTCGAGGGCGCGGAGGTGATGATGCCGGGGACGGCCACCAAGGTGCTCAAGGATGCGACGCGCGAGCATCGCTACGTGCTGCAGGCTGCCGGGTTCTACGGAAAACTCCCCTGGCGGGTGACGTGGTGACGTGGCCGGCACCCTCTACGTTGTCGCGACGCCCCTCGGCAACCTCGGCGACCTCTCGCCGCGCGCCGCCGACACGCTGAAGCGCGTGGCGGCGGTCGCCGCCGAGGACACGCGTCACAGCAAACCGCTCCTCCACCACGTCGGCTCGAAAGCCGAGCTGATCAGCTTCCACGAGCACTCCTCCGATCGCGCCCTGGAGCGCATCCTGCGCATCCTTACAGAGGGGCGGGACGTTGCGCTGATCACCGATGCCGGCACGCCCGCGATCAGCGATCCTGGGGTCGACCTTGTGGCGGCAGCACGCGAACGCGGCGTTCCAATCGTGACGATCCCCGGCCCGACCGCCGTGGCAGCGAGTCTGGCCGTTTGCGGGATCCCAGCCGACCGCTATCTGTTTCTCGGATTCCTGCCTCGTAAAGGGAGCGACCGCCGCCGTTTACTCTCGACCGCCGCCGCCAGCGAATGGACCGTCGTGATGTTCGAGGCCCCGAATCGCGTCACGCAGCTGCTCGCCGATCTTGCGGAGGCATGTGGTCCCGAACGGCAGGCCGCCGTCTCTCGTGAGTTGACGAAGGTGTTCGAGGAGACACGTGCGGGGACGTTGCAGGAATTGTCAGCGCACTATGCAGAGGCTCCCGTGCGTGGCGAGGTTACGGTGGTGCTCTCGGGGACCGGCAAGCAGCGCGTCGAAGAGCCACCCCCGGATGCGGGTGAACGCGCCAAGGCTCTGCTTGCTGAAGGCTTGTCGCGCAAGGATGTGGCTCATCGATTGGCGGAAGAAACCGGAATTTCACGGAATACGGCGTACAAATTGGTGAGTGAACTATGAAACAGGGCGGTTGGGCGGTTGGGCGGTTAGGCGGTTTGGTAATGCTCGCGGCGCTGTGTTTTCCAACCGCCGAACCGCCAAACCGCTTAACCGCCGCCTCTCTCACCATCGGCCGCCTCCACTACGACGGCGGTGGCGACTGGTACGCGAACCCCTCGAGTCTCCCGAATCTGCTGGCCGCGCTGCGCGAGCGGACGACCCTCCCGGTCGCCGACCGCGAACGCGTCGTGACCCTGACGGGGCCGGAGCTGTGGGACGTCCCTTACATCTATATGACGGGTCACGGGAACGTGCGCTTCTCCGATGTCGAGATGCGCAACCTGCGCCACTATCTCGAGCAAGGTGGGTTCTTCCATGCCGACGACAATTATGGAATGGACAAGTCATTCCGGCGCGAGATCGCGCGCGTGTTTCCGGATCACCCGATGGTTGAAGTCCCGTTGACGCACCCGATTTACAACCTCGTCTACGCCTTTCCGAAGGGCATTCCGAAGATCCACGAGCACGACGGTCTGCCTGCCCAGGGGTTCGGCATTTTTTTGGGAGACCGCCTCGTCGTATACTATTCCTACCAGTCGGATCTCGGGGACGGATGGGAGGATTCGACGGTGCATCATGACCCCCCTGAGCTTCACGAGGCGGCATTGCGGATGGGCGTGAATCTCTTCACCTACGCAGTCAGCGGGATCAAGTGACGGAGACGGCGCGCCGGCTGCGTCGTCTGGGGGCTCCCCACGCGCGCGCCCGCGCGTTCGCGGTTGTGCTCGGCGGTCTCGGCGCGGCGCTGGCGGCGGCCGCGCTCGGACTCGCGCTGTCGCCCGCCGTTTCGGGTGTGACCCTCGCGTGGGTGCTGATTGGCGCGTGCGCGGCTGCGGCAACCTGGGCGGTGCGCCGCGCGCGCCGCGCCGCGGCGGCGCCGGTTCTGGGCCGGCTGATTGAAGGCGCCGCGGGCGGGCGCGCCGGCAGCATCGTTGGTGTCGTGAGCCCTACGGCGGGGGAGGGCAGCGGCTCGAGCGCCGCGCTCCTGCACGCCGCGGACACGCGCGCGGCGGCGGTCGTGTCGGTCGCTGCGCCGAGCGTCAATGGCCTGCTGCGGCGCACGACCTACCGCCATGTAGCGACCGGCGCGGGCGCCGCCCTCACGGGTGTGCTGCTGTTTCTCGCGGGCTCACCGGCTTCCGGTCGCGCCGCGGCGTTCTGGCACCCGGTGCGCACGTGGCGCGACGCGCACGCGCCAGTCCGCCTGGTGGTCGACCGGCGAACGGTGCGTCGCGGCGGCAGCGTGATCGCGACGATCACGGTCCCCGGCGCCACGCGCGTGACGCTGTGGACACGCGGTCGCGGGGAGCCCTGGAAGGCGATGCTCCTATCGCTCGATACGGACGGGCACGTCGTCCGGCAGGTGGGCCCGCTTGAATCCGACTTGTACCTCCGAGCCGCGAGCGGCGGCCGCTCGAGCGGTGAAATCAGAATCGACGTGGCGCTACCGGCGTTTCTCGCGGATCTCGGACTGACGGCGCGCTTTCCTTCATATCTGGGCCGCTCCGACGAGCCGCTGCTGGTCGGCCCCCCCTCCCCCCCCGATGCGATCCCGCTGCCCGCCGGGACAACGGTGCTGACGAGCGGAACGGCCAGTGTGCCGCTGGCAAGCGCCGCCTGGACGCTCGAATCGCACGTTGAGCGGCTGCGCGTCAATGGCACGCGCATCGACGGCCGCTTTACGCCCGCGGCCAGCGGCACGTGGCGCCTTCAGGCGCTGAACGGTGACGGCTCACCGCTCGAAGGGGCGACGCCTGAGCTGCACCTGCTGATCGTGCCCGATTCCGCTCCCGTCGTGACGGTCCCGGTGCCGGGACGCGACACGACGCTGCCGATTTCTCTCCATCAGCAGCTGGTCGCCGATGTGCGCGACGATCACGGGATCTCGCGACTTTCCGTCGTGAGCTGGCGGGTGAGCCGCACCGGCCGCATCGGCGAGGCAGTCCGCGAGTCGCTCGATGTCAGCGGCGTCGGTGACCGCGCGATCGTGCAGGGGCGGCTCGACGCCGAACACCGCGGGCTGCTGCCCGGTGACACGTTGCGGTTTTATGTCGAAGCGCTCGATAACGCGCCAACGCCACATGTCGGTCGCAGTCCCGAGATCGCGCTGCGCCTGCCCAGCATGGAGGAGCTGCGCGCGGAAGCGCGGGCTGCCGCGCGGGCGGTGGCGAACGCCGCGGACTCCGTCTCCGCCGCCCAGCGAGAGCTGAGCGACCGGACCCGCGATCTCGCGGAGGAACGCAGTCGTGATTCGGATGGGCGGGCGAGCGCGCGGCCAGGCAGCAACCAGCAGCAGGGCGCGATGTCGTTCCAGTCCACGCAGCGCACCGAGGAGATCGCCCGCGATCAGGCGGCGATGTCGCAGCGCGTCCAAGAGCTGGCGCAGGCGGTCGAGCAAATCGCGCGCGCGGCAAAGGCGGCGGGCATCGATGACAGCGCGTTCCAGAATCGCTTGCGCGAAGTGCAGGAGCTGCTGGAGCGGGCGCTCACGCCGGAGCTCGAGCAAAGGCTGCGCGAGCTGCAGGAAGCGCTGGCGCGTCTCGATCCGGAGGCCACACGCCAGGCGCTGCAACGCCTGGCGGAGGCGCAACAGCAGCTGCGCCGCGAGCTCGAGCGGAGTGAGGAGCTGTTCAAGCGCGCGGCGATCGAGGGCGAGCTCGCCTCCTTGGCCAAGGATGCGGAAGACCTGCAGCGTCGCCAGGCCGAATGGACGAAAACGGACGCGCAGCATCCTGATTCGGCGGCGGCCGCGGCGGAGCGGGATCTCGCCACAGCGACCGATTCGCTCGCCACAGGGGTCGAACGCGCGGGGCAGAGGCTGCCGCTCGAGCGGTCGCAGGCGGCGGCGCGCCGGGCGCAGCGGGCCATGCAGGAAGCGGCTGAGGCGGCCAGTCAACGCAATGCACGCCAGGCGCGGGCGTCCGGACAGGAGGCCGCCGATTCGCTGGCGCAGCTGCCGGACGCGCTGCGGCGCCGGCGGGACTCACTCACGTCCGCCTGGCGACAGGAGACGGTGGACGCGCTGAATCGCGCGCTGGCCGAAACGGCGGCGCTGGCGCAGCGGCAACAGGACGTCGCCGACGCCCTGCGAGATGGGCAGGCGGGCGCGGCGACACGGGCACGCCAGGCGGCCATCGAAGAAGGCACCCACGCGATCGAGCAGGAGGTCGGAGCCGCGGCCGGTCGTCACGCGCTCGTCTCGCCGCAGATCGAGGCCGCGCTCGGCTACGCGCAGAATCAGATGAAGCAGGCACGCGAGCAGCTCGAGCAGGGCGATCCCAACGCCGCCGTCGCCGCCCCATTCGCCGAGCAGGCGCTCGACGCGCTCAACGCGACCGCGCACGCGCTGGTCCGGACAGCGCAGCGCGTCGCCGGGGCGCAGTCGGGATCGGGGTTCCAGGAGGCGCTGGAGCAGCTGGCCCGCATGGCGCAAGAGCAGCAGGGGATGAATGGCGACGCGCAGGGTCTCTTACCGATGATGGGTGCGGGCGGGGAAGCGATGATGCAGCGGCTGCGCGAGCTCGCCGGGCGCCAGCGCGCGCTCGCCGAGCAGCTCGAACGCCTGCAGGCGGGCGGCGACGCCAGTGCCGCCGGCGCCCTGGCGCAGGAAGCCCGCGAATTGGCGCGCCAGCTCGAGGCGGGCAGGCTCGACGCCCGAACGATCGCGCGACAGGAGCGGCTGTATCGCAAGCTGCTCGACGCCGGCCGCAGCCTGACGGGCGACGAACCGGACGAGCAGAAAGAGCGCACGAGCCGCTCGGCCACGGCCGCCGACAGCGTCCACATTCCGGCCGCGCTGCGGCCGGGGGCGACCGGCACCGGCCCGCGCGTTCGCTACCCGACCTGGGACGAGCTGAGCGGACTCACGCCGGAGCAGCGGCGCCTGGTGCTCGAGTACTTCCGCCGCCTGAATGAGACGAAGCATTAAGCTCGCGATCGGCTTCCTGATTGCGTTGCCGTGGCTTGCGCGCGCGCAAGCTATCGGCCCCGGCTTTGAGCTCGAACGCGCCGGTCGGTACGCCGATGCCGCGTCCGTCTACCTCACGACTGTCCGCGGCGATCCGACGAACATTCCCGCACTGCTCGGCCTCGAGCGCGCACTCTTCATCTTGAACCGGATGCCCGAGCTGCTGCCGCTGGTGCAGAGTGCGCGCGCGGGGCTGCCGGACAGCCCTGCACTGCGCAGTCTCGAGCTCCGCGTGTACGCGGCGCTGAATCAGCTCGATTCATTGGAGACCATCGCGCGCCGTTGGGCCGCGTCGGCCCCGGAGAGCGAGGCCCCCTACCGCGAGTGGGGACAGGCTCTCGCTGATCGCCGCCAGTGGGATGAAGCGCGACGCGCGTTTCTCATCGGCAGGCGGACGCTGGGCGGTGACGGCACGCTCGCGCTCGAGCTGGCTCAGCTCGAGCAGCGCGCGGGGAATTGGGAAGCAGCCGCGGCGGAATGGGGGCGTGCGGTCACGCGCTCGGCTGACGTCGGTCCCAACGCCGCGAGCCAGCTGGTGGATGCGCCGGTCGCGCTCCACGATCGCGTGGCGCGTGTGCTAACGGCGCCGGCCCCAGCGACATCCGCGCGCGCGCGGAGGCTGGGCGCCGAAGTCCTGCTCACCTGGGGGCAGCCGAGTGCAGCCTGGGTCGCGATGGAATCGACGCTAGGCGCCCGCGCAGGGGACAGCGAGGCGCCCGACGCGCTGCGACGCTTCGCCGATCTCGCAGGCGTCCTGACGACGCCGGAAGGGCATCGCGTCCGCGGACTCGCGCTGACACGCTGGGCGGAGCTGGAGGGTGTGCCATGGCAGGACGCGTCGCGGGCGCGCGCCGAGGCGGTGCGGGAGCTGCTCGACGGCGGCGACAAGGCCGGCGCTCGCCGCGTGCTCGAGGGACTGACGACGGATTCGGCGGCGCCCGCCGAGGCTCACGCCGTAGCCGAGGCGGCGCTGCTGCAGGTGCTGATCGCCGACGGTCAGCTCGACGTCGCCGAGGAGCGCCTGTCGGCCGCTCGCACAACGCTGGCTGCCGACGACGGGGCGTCATTGCGGCTCGCGTTATCGAAGGCGCGGGTCGCACGGGGGGAGCTGGATCGTGCCGAGGCGGCGTTGGGGAATGACTCGAGCGTCACGGGCGTCGCGCAACGCGGCTGGGTATCGCTGTATCGGGGCAATCTGAAAGCGGCGATGGAGGCATTTCGACTTGCCGGCCCGTATGCGGCCGACCGCGCGGCCGCGACCGAACGCACGGCGATGATGGCGATGCTGCAGCGCATTCAGCAAGAGTCGAGTCCCGAGCTGGGCGCCGCGCTGCTCGCCCTCGCACGCGGCGATTCGGTCGGTGCAATCGCGGCGCTGCGCCGCGCCGCCGCGAGGCTCCCGGAACAAGGCGGGCGGCTCGAAGTCCTGCTCCTCGCCGGCCAAGTGGCCTCGCAGAAGGGCGGCGATCAGGAGCCGACCGCCACGGCGCTCTTCGACGAGATCGTGCGCGCCGGTGGTGAAGGCGCTGCCCCCGCGGCCGCGGAGCTCGAATGGGCGCGCCTGCTTGTGCGCCGGGGCGAAAACGCCGCGGCCATCCCACACCTCGAGCATTTGATTTTGACCCATCCGAACAGCGCGTTCGTCCCCGAAGCTCGCAGGGTGCTCGAGCGAGCGAAGGGAGCGATTCCGAAATCGTGAAGCGGCGGGAATTCTTATCGGCGGTTGGGCGGATCGGCGGATCGGCGGTTGGGGCACACCTGTTTGGCCTCCATCCGCCGATCCGGCTATCCGCCGTTCCGTCACTCCTTATCCCAATGGACGACGCGCAAACCGATCATCTCAAGGCCTACGGTCTCACCTACCGCGCGATCCAGGCCGGTCTCAAAGCCGAATGGCTGCTCAACTATCGCGGTGGGTCGTTTCTCATTCCGGACCTCGACGCGTTGCGGCGCGATGCGGCGCTCAACGGCATCCGCACCGAGCCGGTCGACAGCGCATTGACGGCGGTGCGGGGCGAAATCGAAGCGAGCAACATGGATGCGGTGCCGCTCGAGAAGGCATCCAAGGTTGCCGTGTACGCGCCCCCGAACGCGGCGCCGTGGGACGACGCCGTGACCATGGCGCTGCAGTACGCCGGCATCTCATTCACGAAGATCTGGGATTCCGAGGTGATGAATGGGTCGCTGAAGGACTACGACTGGTTGCACCTGCATCACGAGGACTTCACCGGCCAGTATTCGAAGTTCTTCCTGATTTACTCCGGGATGTCGTGGCTCGCCGACATGGTGCAGCGCAACACCGACATTGCGCGCCGGCTCGGGTTTGGAACCGTCCCCGATCTCAAGAAAGCGGTGGCGCGGGGGATTCGCGGGTACGTGGAGAACGGCGGGTTCCTCTTCGCGATGTGCACGGCGACCGAGACGATCGACCTCGCGCTCGCGGCCGAGAAGGTGGACATCGCGGCGACGTTCGCCGACGGCACGCCGATCGATCCCGATGCCGACGCCAAGCTCGATTGGTCGAAGAGTTTCGCGTTTACGGGCGCGCACATCGAGACCAATCCCCTGATCGCGAGCTTTTCGGACATCGACGGGCACCAGGTGAACGGCGGCGCGCGCCGCCAGCCGCTCGGAGCGTTCACGCTGTTCAACTTCAGCGCGAAGATCGACCCGGTGCCCACGATGCTGGTGCAAAATCACCGGCAGGTGATCCCCGATTTCTACGGCCTGACGACGTCGTTTACGCGCAACCGGCTGAAGCCGGGCGTCACCGTCCTCGCGGAAGAAGAGGGCGCACCGTGGGTGAAGTACGTCCATGGAGACCTGGGGAAAGGCACCTGGACTTTCTTCGGCGGCCATGATCCGGAAGACCCGCAACACCAGATCGGCGATCCACCGACCGATCTGTCGCTGCACCCGCATTCGCCCGGCTATCGGCTGATTCTGAACAACGTGCTCTTTCCGGCGGCCAAGAAGCGCGAGCTCAAGACGTGAGCGTCGAGCGCCTGACGGCGGCCGCGCGCACTCTGCTGCAGGAGGAGATCGCCGCGGCGCACGGGCGCGAAGTGTCGTTCGTGGTGCGGGCCGATCCCAACGGCACGCTCAGCGACACGCGCGTCGTCGCCCGCGGCACGATCGACGCGGTGCTCGCACTGCCCGGCGTGGCGCAGCGCGGCGAGATGCTGCTCCACAACCATCCGAGCGGGTTCCTCGAGCCCTCGGGCGCCGACCTGCACGTCGCGGCCCGGCTGCACGACGAGGGCGTCGGTTTCGGGATCGTCAACAACGACGTCAGCACGCTCTACATCGTCGTCGAGTGCCCCCGCGCCCGCACACTCGCGCGGCTCGATTCGCTCGAGATCGCGAATCTGCTCACGGAGTCCGGCCCCGTGGCGCGCGTGCTGGGCACGAGCGCATTCGAGGACCGACCCGGCCAGCGCGACATGGCGGCCTATGTTGCCGACGCCTACAACGACGGCGGCATCGCGCTGCTCGAAGCCGGGACTGGCGTCGGCAAGTCGTTCGCGTATCTCGTGCCGGCGCTCGAGTGGGCGCGACTCAACGGCGAGCGCACGGTCGTCTCGACCAACACGATCAATCTCCAGGAGCAGCTCGTCGGAAAAGACCTGCCGATTCTGTCGCGCGCGTTTTCAACGGGCGACCGCACGGTCACATTCGCGCTGCTCAAAGGCTGGCGAAACTATCTCTGCCTCTCGCGCCTGGAACAGGCGCGCGCCGGACAGGAGTCGCTGTTCGATGACGCGCGCGGCGCCGAGCTCGAGGCAATCGCGGGGTGGGCGTCGCGGACGGCGGACGGCAGTCTGGCGGATCTCGTCGCAGAGCCGTCGAGCGACGTGTGGGATGCCGTCGCGGCGGAGTCGGATCTGTGCACGCGGCTCAAGTGCCCGCACTTCGATCGCTGCTTCGTCTTCGCCGCGAGACGCCGAGCCGCGGAAGCCGACGTCGTGGTAGTGAATCACCACCTGCTCGCCTCCGACCTGGCGGTGCGCATCGCCTCGGACAATTGGCAGGAGGCGGCGGTCCTGCCGCCCTACCGCCGGCTGGTGCTGGACGAAGCACACCACCTCGAAGACGTCGCCGCGCAGCACCTCGGCATGCAGGTCAGCATGCTCGGCGTGCAGCGGCTGCTCGGCCGCCTCGAGCGCAACGGCCGCGGTCTGTTGCCGACGCTCGCTGCCGAGCTGAGCAGGCATGACGACTTGCTCGGCGCCGCGAGCCGCGATCTGCTGACGCGCACGGTGCTCGACGCGCTCGTCGCCGCCCGGCGCTGGGCTGACGAGCTGTTCGGCCGCTTGGCGCGGCGGCTGGACACGGAGCAAAGCGCGGCGCCGGTGCTGCGTCTCACCGATTCGTTCTCTGGGGACGCCGTGTGGCGTGAAGGACTCGACGTCGCGCTCGACAACCTGCTCATCGCGTTCAGCAAACTCCGCGATGGGGTCGAAACGATCGCCGACCGGCTCTCGATCGACGATCCCGCCGAAATGCGCACGCGGTTGATCGGAGAACTGCGTGGAGTCGTCCGTCGGCTCGATGCAGCCGCAGAGGGCCTGAAGGCAACCTTGCAACCGGTCGGCTATCGCGCACCCGCGGGACCCGCGGTGCGCTGGATGGAACGCCGCGGCCGCCGCACGCCGAACCTTACGCTCTCCGCCGTGCCGCTCGATCTCGCGCCCGTGCTCAAGGAAGCGCTGTTCGATCGCGTCGAGACGGTGGTGCTGACGAGTGCCACGCTGGCGGCCGGCGGCGAGTTCACGTTCCTCGAGGAACGCCTCGGTCTGTCGCTGCCGCCATCGCGCGTCACGGTGCGCGAGATCCTGCCGTCGCCCTTCGACTTCGGCGCCCAGTGCGTGTTTGGGATCCCCACGGACATCCCCGAGCCACGCGATGATGAGTCAGGCCATGGCGCCGCCGTCGCGCGGGTGCTGCTCGAGCTGGCGCACGCGTCCGACGGCGGCATCTTCGCGCTGTTCACGAGCCACGGCCAATTGCGGCGCACGGCGGACGCGATCCGCGGGTCTGTGGCGGCACGCTGGCCGCTGCTCGTGCAAGGCGAAGGCCAGCGTGACCAGCTGCTGCGGCGCTTTCGGGATGCGGGCTCGGCGATCCTTTTGGGAACGGATTCGTTCTGGGAAGGGGTCGACGTGCCGGGTCGCGCGTTGCGGGTGCTGATTCTCGCGAAGTTGCCGTTCAAAGTGCCGACGGAGCCGCTAACCGCCGCCCGGCTGGAGCGTCTCACCGAGGCGGGGGTGGACGGTTTCACCCACTATCTCGTTCCGCTCGCAGCCCTCAAGTTGAAACAGGGGTTCGGAAGGCTGATTCGTACCAAGTCCGACGTCGGGGCGGTCGTCTTGCTGGATCGGCGCGTCGTCACAAAACGCTATGGGGCGACCATGCTCGAAGGCTTACCCCCGGCCTCCAGGGCGATCGGCAACTGGCCGGAGGTTCGGCGCGAGCTGGAAGAATTCTTTGCCATGCATAGCATCGGCACGCCGGTGTCTTGGAGGTAGATTTACCGCATGACGTTCAGCAGACGCGTTGGCCGATTGCCCACCTATCCGATGGCCGAGCTGCCGGCGATCAAGCGCCGTCTGATCGAGCAGGGTGTGGATGTGATCGATGTCGGGGCAGGCGACGCCGACTTCCCGCCGCCCGACGTTGCGGTGCAAGCGGTGACACGGGCGCTGCAAGATCCCGCGATGAGCCGCTATGCGTTTCAGCTCGGGCTGCCCGCGTTCCGTGAGGCCGCCGCGGCGTACATGCGGCGTCGCTTCGGCGTTTCGGTCGATCCGTTCAAAGAGCTCCACCCCTTGCTCGGCTCAAAGGAAGGAATCGCGCACATGGGGACCGCCCTGCTGAATCCCGGTGACGTCGCGATCGTGCCGGTGCCGGGCTACGCCGTCTACCAAGGCGGGACGATTCTCGCCGACGCCGAACCGTTTCTCTACAACCTGACGCCGCGCACCGATTTCCTGCTCGAGTTGGACGAGATTCCCGCGGATGTGTTGCAGCGCGCGAAGCTCGTCTATCTGAACTATCCGAACAATCCGACGGCCGCCGTCGCCCCGCGCGAGTATCTGCGGCGCGTCGTGGCCGCATGCCGGAAGCACGATCTCGTCCTCGCGTACGACAATCCGTATTGCGAGATCACGTTCGACGGCTATGTCGCGCCGTCGATCTTCGAGATCCCGGGCGCGATGGATGTCGCGGTCGAGTTCCATTCGCTTTCCAAGAGTTTCTGCATGACGGGGTGGCGGCTCGGCTGGGCGGTGGGGCGGCCCGACCGCATCGCCGCGCTCGCGCGCGTGAAGAATTACGTGGACACCGGCGCATTTCTGGCGGTACAGACGGCTGGGGCCGAAGTGCTGAAGGACGCCGAGCGGATCGCGGCGGGGTACGCAGCGCAGTTCAAAGCGCGGCGCGACGCGATTCTGCCGGCGCTGCGCGCCAATGGATTCGAGGTGGAGACCCCGCGCGCCACGTTGTATGTGTGGGTGCCGCTGCCGGAGGGCCTCGCGTCGGCCGCATTCCAGAAGCGCGCGCTCGAGGATGTTGGCGTGGTGACATTACCTGGGAGCGCGTTCGGCGCCGGCGCCGAGGGATTCTTCCGCATCGCGTTGACCGTTCCGACACCCCGGCTCATCGAAGCGACCGAGCGGCTCGGAAAGGTGCTCGCCACTGTTTGACCGTCAGGTAGCGCGCCAACCGATCGGCCGCGCGTGGCTGATCACCGCGGCGATTCACGTGATCGCCGTGGTGCTGTTTTTCACGGTGGACTGGCAGGCCCCGTGGCGCAAAGCGACGTACGTCTTCGTGGAGCCGCAGGAGGCGGGCGATTCGATGGTATTCGTCCCCGGCACGCGCGAGATCCGCGCGAAGGGACCGACGATTGCGTCAACGAAGCGCGAGCCGACCCCACCTCCGGCGGCACCTCCGCCGCCCCCCGCCGAGCCAGCGCCGCCCGATACCGGCAGGACGCTGCCTGCGTACGATCCGAACGCCAGTCGCGTCGCACCCGCGCCGCAAGTTGGCGACGGCCGCTTGTGGGTGAGCCCGCGGCCCGGATTACCGGCCGCGGTGGCCGACGCCATTTACGGCGATACGGCCGCGCGACGCTCGGCAGCCATCGATCGCTTGAAGGTGATGGTGGACTCGTTGAATCAGGTGCTCGACCAGATGCAGCGCGAGCGGCAACGGCCGAGGTGGACGATCGGCGGCACGCCCAACAAGCCGGAGTGGGGCATCGATTCGGCCTACATCCACGTCGCCGGCATCAAGATTCCGACGATGGCGCTGGCGCTGCTCGGCAATCTGCTGCCGCAGGGCAACTTCGACGAAGGCATGCGTGCCCGGCAGCTCAACGACATGCGCGCCGATCTGCTGCGCGCGGCGGACCGCGCGCAGACGCTCCAACAGTTCCGCCGCTACGTGCGCGAGCTGCGGGAGCGCAAGCAAGCCGAGCGCGATGCCGAGGAGCGGCGCCGCGCGCAGGATACGGTCAAAGCCACGCCGTAGTGATTCGTCTCGCCGTCGTCCTCCCAATTCTTTCGTTGCTCGGGACGGGGATTGCCGCCCAGTCCCTGGACCGCAAGGAGCAGCGCGTGCGCGCGTCCATCGCCGCGGCGCGCGAAGAGCAGATCACGTACCTGCAGCGTGTCGTCGACATCCCCAGCAGCACGCTGAATCTCGAGGGCGTGCGGAAGGTCGGCGCGGTGTTCCGCGCCTCGCTCGACTCCCTTGGCTTCACGACGCGCTGGGCCGCCGTGCCCGACGCGGTCGGTCGCGCGGGGCATCTCGTCGCTGAGCACCGCGGCAAGCCCGGGGCAGTGCGGTTTCTCCTCATCGGCCACCTCGACACGGTCGTCGATCCCGGCGGCGCCAACTTCGTGCGCGAGGATTCGACCGCGCGCGCCGTCGGTGGCGCCGACATGAAGGGCGGGGACGTCGTGATTCTGTACGCCCTCAAGGCGCTCCAGGCCGCGGGCGCGCTGCGCGACTTGAACATCACGATTGTCTTCACCGGCGACGAAGAGCACCCCGGTGAGCCGCTCGCGGACGCGCGCCGCGCGCTGATCGAAGCCGCGCAGCAGAGCGACGTCGCGCTGGCGTTCGAGGCCGGCAACCGCTCCGACGCGACCGTGGCGCGCCGCGGCGCGAGCAACTGGCGCGTCGCCACGACGGGCCGGCAGGCGCATTCGGCCGGCGTCTTCAGCGAGAATGCGGGCTACGGGGCGATCTACGAGCTGGCCAGAATTGTGGACGCCTTCCGCGCCCAGCTCGCCGGCGAGCAGTACCTGACGTTCAACGTCGCCACGGCCGTGGGCGGAACCGACATCACCTACGACACCGTCGCGGTCAGTGGCACGGCAGCGAGCAAGCTCAACATCATCCCCTCGCACGCGGTCGCGCAGGGCGACCTGCGGTTCATCTCAGATGCGCAGCTGCAGCGCACCCGCGCGAAGATGCGCGCCATCGTGGCGCAGCACCTCCCGGGCACCGACGCCTCGATCGTGTTTCACGACGAGTATCCGGCGATGTCGCCGACACCGGGCAACGCGCGACTGCTCGCGGTCTACGATTCGGCAAGTCAGGCGCTGGGCTACGGTGCCGTCGCGGCGCTCGATCCCGGCCGCCGCGGCGCGGGGGACATTTCCTTCGTCGCGCCACTGATCGACGGCCTCGACGGACTCGGCGCGCTGGGAAGCGGGTCGCACGCACCGGGTGAGCGCGTGGACCTCAAGACGCTGCCGATGCAGACGGAGCGGGCGGCGTTGCTGTTGTATCGATTGGGGCGGCGGCCCGCCGCGCAGTTTGCTGGGACGGCCTCAAAGGGGGCCGTGGTTTATGCGCAAGACACCGCGAGCGCGCGCACCGTGCTGCGGGCGGCGACGCTCCTCGACGGCCGGGGCGGCGTGCAACACAACGTCGACATCCTCGTCGTGGGCAGCCGCATCGCGCGCATCGCCCCGCGCGGGGCCAAGCCGGCGGGCGCACGCGTCGTGGACCTGGGCGACCGCACCGTACTGCCCGGCCTGATCGACGCCCACACCCATCCCGTCTGGTACTTCAATCGGCAGAACCGGCTGCACACCGGCAACGACGGTGACACGCCCGCGCAGTCGATGCTTGCGGCGGCGGCCAATGCCTATGCAACGCTCATGGCAGGATTCACGACGATTCAGAGCGTGGGATCGCGCAGCGACGGAGATCTGCGCGACTGGATCGCCACCCAGGGGCTGCCGGGGCCGCGCATTCTCACCTCGCTCGAGCCGATCACTGATCGCACCCTGAGTGCCGATTCGCTGCGGGTGCTGGTGCGGCAGCGCAAAGCCGAGGGCGCCGATCTCATCAAGCTGTTCGCGTCGGCGAGCATTCGGGAGGGCGGTCAGCAGACCCTGTCCGATTCGCAGCTCGTCGCGGCCTGCGGCGAGGCCAAAGCACTGGGCCTGCGGACTCTGGTGCACGCGCACAGCGCGGCGTCTGTGCGTGCCGCGGCACTCGCAGGTTGTACCCAGGTGGAGCACGGCATTTTCGTGACGCAGGACGTGCTGTCGCTCCTGGCCGCGCGCGGGACGTACTTCGATCCGCAGTGCGCGCTCGTGTTCCGCAACTATCTCGACAACCGCGCGCGCTATCAGGGCATCGGCAACTACACCGATTCGGGCTTTGCGGTCATGGAACGGGTGTTGCCGCTCGCCGCTCAGGACATTCGTATGGCGCTGGCGACGCCGGCACTCAAAGTCGTGTACGGCACGGACGCGGTCGCGGGCGCTCACGGCCACAACGCCGAGGACTTGATTTGCCGGGTCGAGCGGGCGGGGGAGGCGCCGATGCACGCGATCGTGGCGGCGACGTCGCTCAACGCCGAGGCGTTGGGGCTTGGGGACCGGATCGGCGCCATCGCGCCGGGCCTCGACGCCGACATCATCGCGGTCGACGGTGACCCCTCGCGCGACATCAGGGCTCTGCGGCGCGTGAGCTTCGTGATGAAGTCGGGAAGGATCGTGCTGTGTTAACGGTAGGGGCGCGGCGTGCTGCGCCCCTACCCGTGATTCCTGCAGCTTACAGCTTCACCAACGTGCCGCGAATTTCGCCGGCAGGGTTTTTCTTCGTGTGAATGTTCACATACGAACGACCGGCGCGGATAATCCCCAGGATTGAATCGACTGGCACGGCGGATCCCTGCGTTGCCGTCCCTTTGAAGCCGACGCCCGTCGCGGGAGGGGCGAAGTTCACCTGCACGTTGCCCGCGACCGAATCAGCCGCGTGACGGTGAATATGCCCCAAGATGATGCTGTCGATCGGCGTGTCGATAACGACCTTCCACGTGACCACGTTGCCGAGAATGGTGACAGTCGCGTGCCCGGTTGCCGTCGTGGTGACGGCGGTCGGCGCCTCGTTGGCGCCGTTCAAGGTGGCGGTGTAGACCTCCAGGTCCGCGGGAATCGTCACCCCGTTGTCGCTGCACGCCACGCCGACCAGTCCGACGGCTGCGAAGACTGCGAATGCTCGCGATACACGCATATCAGTCTCTCCTTACGCAGTTTGTCACAGGTGAAACTGCACAAACCTTCGGTACGAAACACGGTCTCCTCTCGGACGGCTGAAGGTTTACCGAACGACGACTTTCCCCACCATGCCAATCGACCTGTGCGGCGTGCAGTGATAGGGGAACACCCCCACTGCGGGGAAGCGGTGCGAGAAGCGGGCCCCGGGACTGAGATCGGAGGAGTCCCAGATACCGGTGGTGTCGGACGTCGTCGTATGAGGCTCCACACCCACGTCTTCGCAGTTCACCCACGTGACCGTTCCGCCGGGCGGCACCGCGATCGAATCGGGATGAAAGGCGAAATCCCGCATCGCGACGATGACGTGCATGGAGTCGATGACCGTGACGGGCACGCGGCATTCCGCCGCGGTGTTGAGCGACGGCCCCGAGCCCCGCTCGGAGAAGCACGCGACGACTGCGGCGCACCCGATCGCCAACAGTCGCACACCGAGCGGCTTCATGGGTGCCTCACGACGATAAGAGCTTTCATGAACGGATGCGGCGTGCAGTGGAAGGCGAACTCGCCCGCCTGCGCGAACGTGTGACTCCACGTCTTGCCCGGCTCGATCGGCCCGGAATCCCACGAGCCATCGTCGGCGGTGATGGTATGCACGAGCTGATCGTTGTTGGTCCAGCGCACAGTCGTGCCCGCGGCAATCTCGATGCGCTTTGGCTCGAACGTCATGGTGCGCATTTCAGCCGGCGTCGCATTCGCCGCCCCCGCCGCCCCTTCGCCGCCGCCGTTCTTCGCCGCCGTCTTACTTCGCCGCCCGAAGTACCGGCTCAGTGTGAACGGAATCGTGAACTCAAACCCGCCGCGGACTCGAGCGATGCCACGTGACGCGCCCTGGAGTGTCGCGGTATTCGTGTTGGTAACCTGTAGCGACAGCGTGTGCGGGGAGTAGGGAATCGCGACCTGCAACCCGGCGCCCCAGGCGGCCTTCTCGCCGGGCCGTCGATCGATCAGCGTGGTGGCATCCCCGGCGAGCGCGAACCAGCGACTCAGGCGGACGGCCGCGCCGGCGCCGACCGCGTACCGGGCCGTATCGCTGTGGTAGCCGTTGGACAGCAATCTGCCGGCGGCGATGAGCCGCAAGCGTCCGACATTGCGGGCGGCCGTCAGCTCCGCGTCGAAGCTGCCCGCGGCCTGGTTGTAGCCGGCCTGCAGCGCAACGCCGCGCTGCCCGTAGCGGGCGAACCCCTCCCACTCGTTGGGGAACGCGGCGGCCACGTCGGACGACGTCGCGTAATTGAAACCGATGAGCAGAGGGATTGGGAGCTGATAGCTGAGGAGGAATGTCGGGGAATTCGTGACTTTGCGGAGCGGGGGGTCGCCCACTCCGAATCGGTGCACGAAGTTGAACTGCAGCGTGCCGCGCCCGCCCAGCCAGCCACCCGACAAGTTCGGGGGCCGCTCGAGGACGGACTGGCACGAGGCTACATCAACGACTCCCACGAACACGGCGAGGGCGCAGGACACACACACTGCGATCCGACCAAGCTGGGGCAACCGAGCCTCCTCATGAGAGAGACGCGAGGGTGAGGCGGCGCAGCGCCGCCTCTTTGCCGACGACCGACAGGAGCTCGTTCACAGGCTCCGACACCGTTCCTCCGGTCAACGCGATGCGGATCGGCTGAAAGATCTTACCCGCCGGCACATTGCGTTCTTCTGCCAGATTGCGCAACACCTTCTCGAGGCTTTCCGGCTTCCAATCGGCCGCGTTCTGCAGCGCGATCACACTGGCCGCAAGCGACGCGTGATACCCCGTCGGGTCCTTGGCGATCTCTTTCTTAGCCTTCTCGTCGAGCTGGACCAATCTCGCGTCCAGCCGTACCGCCACCTGCCGCGCGACATCGAGCGTCGTCCGCGAGCGGATCTTCACGACGGCGATCGCCTTCAGGACCGATTCCTTGTTGCCGTCGACGCCGAGCTTTGCCAGCTCGGGTTGCACGAGCGGATACAGCTCGTCCGCGGATTTCGCCGAGAGGTACTGCCCATTCATCCACTCAAGCTTCGTCGTATCGAAGACGGCCGGCTTTTTGAGAATGCCGTCGAGCGAAAAGAGGCTCAGCAATTCCTCTTTGCTCATGATCTCACGATCGCCGCCCGGACTCCATCCAAGCAACGCGAGAAAGTTACGCATTGCCTCTGGGAGAATACCTAGGTGCTGGTAGTCTCCGACAGCGGTCGCGCCATGTCGTTTGGAAAGTTTTTTCCCGTCGGGTCCGTGGATCATTGACACGTGACCAAAGATTGGGGTCACGGCGCCGAGCGCCCGGTAGACCGCGAGCTGTTTGGGGGTGTTGGAAATGTGATCGTCGCCACGGATCACGTGCGTCACCTGCATATCGATGTCGTCGACGACGACGGCGAAGTTGTACAACGGGGACCGATCCGACCGCAGGATCACGAAGTCGCGGATATCCTCGCCCTTGAAGCTGATGCGCCCGTGCACCGCGTCATCCCAGGACAGCTCGCCCGGGGGCACGCGCAGCCGGATCGCGTCCTCCTCCATGTATGCCTTGCCTTCCTTGAGGAGCTGGTCGGCGATCTGCTGATGGCGGGCGAGCCGTGCGCCCTGGAAGATGGGAGGTTCGTCCCAATCGAGGCCGAGCCATTTGAGGCCGTCGAGGATGACCTGGGTGTGTTCGTCCGTGGAGCGCGCCTTGTCGGTGTCTTCGATGCGGAGCAGGAACTTACCGCCCTCATGCCGGGCGAAGAGCCAATTGAAGAGGGCGGTGCGGGCGCCGCCGACATGCAGGTAGCCTGTCGGGGAGGGGGCGAAGCGAACGCGGGGTGCTTGGCTCAACGGAGAGGGGGGGATTCGAACCCCCGATAAGGTTTTAAGGCCCTATAACGGTTTAGCAAACCGCCGCCTTCAGCCACTCGGCCACCTCTCCCCGGGGGTGAATTATCCCCGGGCGAGGCTCAGCGAGCAAGACCGCTCAACCAACCGGATCTAACCCGCAGTTGTTGCGGTGTCGCGTCAGGCAGCACCCCGATGTGCCACGAGCCGCTGTCGGCGCGTACGAGCTTCAGCCCAGCCCAGCCGAGCGCCTCATCGTAATCCATGTCCTCGGTGCCGCCGACGTGCCGCTCGAACCAGTCGTGCATGTTCACGCCCGCCGCGTCGCTGACCGCGCGCTCGACGTCGTCCTCCGTGTAACCGCGACCCTGGAGGTAGTAGGATGCCTTGGGAAGCGCGTTCCAGGAGCGCTGCTTGAGATTGTTGAACGCCTCGTCGAGCGACTTGGTGTTGCCTGTGCGATTGCGAATGAAGAGGTCGAGGTACAGCGCGATGCCGGCGCCCTTCGTGTAGTAGTCGAAAAACGTGTTCTGAAAATTGGTGGGCTGCGCGTTCGGGGCGCCGTCCCAGAAGGGCGCCTCGAACGAGGCCATCCGCGCCGACGTCCGCGTACGCCCCGGTGCAGTCAGATTGTCTTGAATGAGCCCCGCCATCCGGCTGTAAAACGTGCTGCTGTCCTGAATCCCCGCGCGGCGCAGCGCGGCCATCCCGTAATACTGCGTCCACCCCTCGGCCACCCACAGCGATGGCTCATACTGCTCGCGCGTGTAGTCGAACGGACCCAGCGCGGCCGGCCGGACGCGCTTCACATTCCACACGTGGAAGTATTCGTGCGACGCCGAGGTGATGCCCGCCAACAACGTCGCGGTATCGGTCCACACGCGCCGGTTCTGAATCTGGGTCGAGTACAGGTGCTCCATCCCATCCCCGCCGGGAAATCCGATGTTGAACAGGAAGGTGTACTCCTCGAGCGGCGGCGGATCAAAGACGGAGTTCTCGTAGCGCACGATCTTCTCGACGTCGTGCACGAAGCGCGCGCGCGTCTCGGCCGCCACCGGCCCGTTGTGGTGCACCATCACCCGATAGGTCCGGTTGTCCACCACGAACGAGTCCAGCATGAGCGATCCCGCGGGTGCGACCTCAGTCGGCGTGTCGATCAGGAGATCGTAGTTGGGAAACTCGAAGTGCCGTTGCCCGGCGCTCCGGACCGCGCCGTTCATGATCGTCCAGTCCTGGGGCGGCGTGACGTCCAGCGTCACCGGGTCCTGCTTATGCCCCTCGACGTACATGAACAGCGACGCACCGTTCCAGTTGGCATGTGCGCTGTCCAGCACCGAAAACGTGCCCGACATCGGCGAATTGGCAAACACGCGATAACTGACGCGCACGCTGCGACTCGCGCCGGGGAAGACGTGCCACAGCGACCCGTTGACCTTGTCCCAGCGCAGCGGCGTCCCGTCGGCCGAGCTGACGGCGAAATCCTGCACGTTCTTCGCGAAATCCATGCGGCCGTAGCGGCCCGGAGACCAGACCGGCATCTGCAGGTTCACCGTGCGACCAGTCACGCCACTCACCTCGAGCGTGATGGAGTACAGGTGTGACGCCACGTCCGGCATGGCAATGGCATAGTCGACGTGGTACGGCCGGGCGGCCGGCCGAGCCTGTGCCGCACTGAGTTGTGGTACGAGCAACGCGCTCACCACAACGGCCCGAGGGTAATTCATTTCGTCCACACCTCGATCACGCCGCCCGAGTTGCCGAGCCCGTACCGCATCTGCGCCTCACCGGCGTTCAGGAATCGCAGCTCGCGCACTTCACTCACTCGCATCTCGCGCAACCGAGTGACGTCCCCGGTCTTGACCCCGTTCAGGTAGACGCGGAGGTCGCCGGCGGTCGGATCCATGATGCTGACGGCGCCGCGCGTATGCAGCCAGTTGGGCCGGAACTCCTGCACGAGCGCGTAGACATCGAGCGCCGTCGAGCTCGCGAACTCCTCCTCCGTGAGGATGCTCGAGTTGCGGACCCCCGCCACGCGGCGCCTTGCGTCTACGGGCGCTGGTGGTGGAGGTGGAGAAGGGGGCGGCTCTGGGTGAGGGGGAGGGGGAGGTGCCGGGGCGGTCGCGACGCTTGGCTTGGGCACGCCGACGCCCGTCACGACCTCGATGATGCCGCCCGCGTGGCCCACCCCATACCGCATCTGCGCTTCGGCCCCATTGAGGAAATGCAGCTCTTGAATGTTGCTGGTGTTGAACTCGCGTAAGCGGCTCACGTCGCCCCACGGATGGCCTTCCAGATAGACCTGGATCTCGCCGGCGTGCGGGTCCCTGATGCTGATCTGGCCGCGCTGGTGGAGCCAGTTGGGGCGCGACTCCTGGACCAGCGCGTAGGCGTCGATTGCCGTCGAACCCTCGATCTCCTCGCGATCGATCACGTTGGAGTTGCGGTCTCGTCTGCGCGCGGGTGTGGGACTTGGCGCTGCCGCAGTTGGCACAACGGGGGCCGGTGCTGCCGCGGCGGGCGCGGGTTGGGGAATCGGTATGGGCCGTGCAACCGCCACGACCGGAACGGAAGGAGTGCCGTACACGACCGTACCGTCCCCCGCCCGGATGAAATCGGCGCTCCCACCTTTCTCACGGAAGCCGGTCACTTCGGGTCGCATACCCATCGCCATCGCCTGTTGCTTCCACTTGGCGTACGGCATGCGAATCAGCCAGTCGCGCACGATCCAGACGCCATTCGGCAGGCGCATGAATTCAACGCGACCGCCGGCGCCTACAGCCACCAGGTCCTCCGGCAAACGGATGTAACTGAACTCCATCCGTTTGAGCTCCGACGTCTTGCGATCGACCCAGAGCGTCCCGGTGATATCAGGAGCTCGGCGCTCGCGTGCCGACGTAAACAGCAGGCCGATCAGTCCCTCGGCGTCGCCCCGGCCGTTCTTCGCCTCGAAACAGTGTGTGCGGAGGAAGGTGTCGCTCAGCAGCACGTCAGCGTCGGGTGCCCGATAGATCCACCCGGTGTCGGTGACGACGACGTACCCTTGCTGTTCGAGCTCAGCGTCGGTGGCGAAATTTCGGAAGGGAATCTTCTGGAAGCCCGCCACTTGGACCGTCGAGTCGGGGACGCGTGGTCGTCCGGAAACGTTCACGTCACGCTCGAATACGGTCGTCTCGAACCAGTATGCCGGCACCCGCGATGTCCATGAAACCGCTGCCAGCGCTTCGCGGATTTCGTCCCACAGCGCGGCGACCGAGGCCCCCGCGTCGATGTCGCACTGGCGCTCGCCGGCGACCACCACCTCCTGCAACGAAATCGGAATTGGATCGATGACGGCATTGTATCCTGTCTCCTCCCCCGCCCGCAGCGTCAGCGGCGGAGAGACGAGCGGCCGAAAGCCGATGCGCTTGGAGCGGAGCCGGTAGGAACCCGCCACCGGAGCGGTCAGGGAGAATTCGCCCGCGGCGTTGGTCATGGCGCGCGCGCGCTCCACGCCATGGGCGTCGATGAGGGTGAGGAACGCGCCGGACAGGGGCGCACGGCTCACGCTGTCCGTCAGCAGCCCGCGTACGGTCTGTGCGGCGGCGGGGGTCGCCGCCAGGAGGAGCAGCGCTGCTAGCCTTGTTCCCACCATTTGAAGCGCTGCGGCTCGAGCTTGGCGAGCCGGTAGAGATTGCGGGCAAATCGTCCCACAAAGAGCGCCACCATCCCGGTCAATAGGATCGCGAGCGTCCAATTGGCAACCAGTGCGATCGACCATGGGCCCTTCACCTCCCAGAGTGCGGCAAGCGCGAGCGTCGTGTTCAGCAGGACGAGCAACAGGCGCACTTCCGTCGGTCCGATGCGCCCGTACGAAATCTTGAACACGCCGAACACACTCGATTCGAGGTAGACATTGATCGACAAGGCGAGATACACCACGACGAGCCCCAGCGCGAGGCCGAGATTCACGTACGGTGACAGGCCGATCCCCAGGCCAATGACGGTGGTTGAAAACGCGTCCACGACGTGATCGACATAGTAGCCGTACTTGGGACGCTGCGTGCCGCGCACGCGCGCGAGGGTGCCGTCGAGGCTGTCGCCCAGCCAATTGATGACGAGCATCAGGCTCGCCACCCAGAGCCAGGCGGGGCTGTAGTGGGTCAGGGCGTACGCGGCTCCGGCGCCGGCGGCGGCGATCGTGCCGAGGGCCGTCAGGTGGTTGGAACGAATCGAGCGCGGCACGCGAGCCGCCAGGCGCACCAAGATGCGCCGCTCGACTCCGGCGAGCAGGAAAGTCAGCTCCCGCTGTCCACCAGTCGTGTCTTTAGTCATGCAGCGCTAAGTCAGCGGAGGGCACAGGATTCGAACCTGTAAGGGCTTGCGCCCGCCGGTTTTCAAGACCGGTGCCTTAGCCATTCGGCCAGCCCTCCTTTGCTCCTTAACCTAGCCAGATTGTTCAGCTTTGGAGCGCCCCTTGCCAGGTTCTTGCACTTCGGTATATCTTCGGGTCCCTCGATTCGAACCAAAACGGGACCGACCAATGTCGATTTCCCGCGTTCTCTTTCGACGTACTAGCAGCGGACCTTGGAACTCGCACCTTAAACAGCCCGTTACGTTCAAGACTGTCCGGCCCGTTCACTTTCCTGGGAAGAATTCTCGCGTATGAAACTCTCCGAAACTGCCATTCGACGCCCAGTCCTCGCCAGCATGCTGTCGGCGGCGCTCGTGCTCTTTGGGTTCATCGGCTATACCCGGCTCTCGGTGCGCGAGCTGCCCGACATCGATCCTCCGATCATCTCAGTCTCGACCGTGCTGCCCGGCGCGAACGCGCAGGTGGTGGAGACCGCGGTCACCGACGTGCTCGAGGAAGAGCTTTCGACCATCCAGGGCATCCGCACTCTCAGCAGCGCGTCGGCGGAGCAGACGAGCAACATCACGCTCGAGTTCACGCTCGACCGGCCGGTGGACGTGGCGGCGCAGGACGTGCGCGATAAGGTGTCGCGCGTGCGGGGCCGCCTGCCGGTGGACGTGCTCGAGCCGGTGATCGCGAAGCAGTCCGCCGACGCGCAGCCGTTCTTCTGGCTGGCGCTCTCCAGCGACAATTACGACCTGATGCAGCTGTCCGACATCGCGGACCGGCTCGTCAAGGCGCGGCTCCAGAGCCTGCCGGGCGTCGGCAGCGCCCAGATCTTCGGTGAGCGGCGCTACTCGATGCGCGTCTGGGTGCAGCCCGAGGCGCTGTCGGCGCGCGGCCTCACGGTCCAGGACGTCGAAGGCTCGATCGTCTCGCGCAACGTCGAAATCCCCGCCGGCCGGATCGAATCTACCCGGCGCGAGTTCTCCGTGCGCTCGCTGGGCGAGCTCAAAACGCCGCAGGAATTCGGCGAAATGGTGGTGGCGAGCCAAGGCAGCCAGCTCATCAAGCTCAAGGATGTGGCCCGGGTCGAGCTCGGCCCGGAGGACGACCGCTCGATCTTCCGCTACAACGGATCCCCGTCGGTGGCCATCGGCGTGGTACGGCAGTCGAAGGCGAACCTTATCGATGTCGCGCGGAACATTCGCGAAGCGCTCCCCGCCATCCAGCAGACGTTGCCGCTCGGCGTGAAGCTGCACAGCGCGTACGACGGGTCCGTGTTCGTGACGCACTCGATCGCCGACGCGCGCCTCACGCTGCTCATTGCGGCGATCCTGGTGGTCCTGATCATCTTCGTGTTCCTGCGCAACGTCCGGGCCACGATCATCCCCGGGCTCGCGATTCCGGCGTCGATCGTGGCGACGTTCGCGATCATGTATTTCCTGGGCTTCTCGATCAACAACTTTACGCTGCTCGCGCTCACTATCGCGATCGGCATCGTCGTGGACGACGCGATCATCGTGCTCGAGAACGCCTTCCGGCACCAGGAGGAGCTGCACGAACAGCCGGAGGAAGCGGCCGTGCGCGGGACGAACGAAATCGCGTTCGCCGTCATCGCAACCACGATCGCGCTGGTGGCGGTGTTTTCGCCGCTCGCGTTCCTGACAGGCACCGCGGGCCGGTTGTTGAGCGAGTTCGGCATCGCCGTCGCGGGCGCGGTCGTAATCTCGGGCTTCGTCGCGTTGACGCTCACGCCGATGCTCTGCGCCAAGATCCTTCGGATGCAGCACCAGCACGGCAAGGTCTTCCAGCTGTTCGAGCGCGGGTTCAATGCGCTGTCGGAGCGGTATGCGCAGCTGCTGCGGCGCGCCGTCGATCACCGCGTTGCCGTCCTGCTCGGGACGCTGGCAGTCGTCGCCGTCTCCGTCTTTGCGTTTCTGATTTTCCCGCCGACGCGGCTGCAGAAGGAGCTGATCCCAGAAGACGATCGCGGCTTCTTCCTTGTGGTCGTGCGCGGCCCGGAAGGCGCGTCGCTGCCGTACACCGACAGCTACGTGCGCCAGGTGGAACAAATCATCGGGCGCACGCCCGACGTGAACGGGTACTTCACGATCGTCGGCGGCTTCGCGGGTGGTGTGAACAGCGCGTTCATCGGCGTGATCCTGAAGGATTGGGGCGCGCGTCACACCAGCGTGCAGCAGATGATCGGCGGGCTGTTTCCCCAGCTCATGGGACTCTCGGGAGTGCTGGCATTTCCGTACGCGCCCGGCGCGATCGGCTTCTCACAGCCGATTCAATACGTCGTGCAGAATCCGGATTTTGCGAAACTCCCCGACATCATGGGACCGTTCGTCGGTCGCGTCTCACAAGTCAAGGGTCTCGCGAACGTCCAGACTGACCTGTTTGTGAACAAGCCCGAGCTGCGGGTGACGTTCGACCGTGACCGGGCAGAGGATTTGGGGGTGCCCGTCCGCGACGTGGCGAGCGCGCTGCAGACGTTCCTCGGCGGCCGCCGCGTCAGCACCTTCACGCGGAACGACAAGCTCTACTACGTGATGGTGCAGCTCGATCCCAAGGATCGCGCCACGCCGAGCGACATGGGCGGGATTTATCTGCGAGGTAAGGGCGGGCAACTGGTCCAGCTCAACGCGCTGGCGAACGTGCAGGAAGGGGTGGGCGCGCGGCAGATCAACCACTTCAACCGAATTCCCTCGTTCACGTTGTCGGCGTCGCTGATGCCGGGGCTCGCGCAGGGCGAGGCGCTCGATTCGATCGATGCGGTCGCGCGGCAGCTGCTGCCGCCCGGGACCACGACGGCGCTCGCCGGAGAATCACGCGAGTACAAGGAGAGCGGGAGCGCCATCTACTTCGCGTTCGTGATCGCCCTGATCGTGGTGTTCATGGTGCTCGCCTCGCAGTTCGAATCGCTGCTGCATCCCTGGACAGTGCTCATGGCCGTCCCGCTCGCCGTGACCGGTGCACTGGCGACGCTGAAGTTCGCAGCGATCATCCATCGGTCGGGCGCGACGATGAACCTGTACAGCCAAATCGGGATGATTCTCCTCATCGGACTGGTCTGTAAGAACTCGATTCTGCTCGTCGAGTACACGAACCAGCTCAGGGAGAAAGGACTCGACACCGTCGCGGCGGTCCTCGAGGCGGGCCGGATCCGGTTCCGGCCGATTCTCATGACGTCGGTGGCCACGATCATGGGTGCGGTCCCGGTCGCCTGGGGCGTCGGCGCGGGCTCCGCGTCGCGCAAGCCGCTGGGCTACGCGATCGTCGGCGGCGTGTTCTTCTCCACGGCGCTCACGCTGTTCGTCGTGCCGGTGGCGTACATGGTCCTGCCGTCGGTGGTCCACTGGATCGGCAGTCTGCCGCGGCGAATGTATCGGCTCGTCCGTCGCCGCGAGCCACTCACGGCGGAGGGCGACTGATGCTGGCGCTGTTACTCGCGCTGCAGGGACCCGCAGCGCCGGCCGCGGTCGACACGCTGCCACAGGTCACGTTGCGGGAGGCGTTGCAGCGAGCCGCGCAGCTCGACCCGAACTACGTCTCGGCGCTCGGTCAGGTCGACAACGCCGTGTGGGCGCGCCGCAGCGCGTTCTCCGTGTTCATCCTGCCGTCGATCTCACTCGCGACGACGGCGACGCGGAATAATCCGCCGTTCTTCAACTTCGGGACGCTGCGCCCGGAGAAGTACGCGGTGCAGGGGTCGATCACGGCCTCGTACGATCTTTTCCTCGGCGGCCAGAAGTTCGCTGAGTTGTCGCGCTCGGGCGCTGCGCTCGAGAGCGCGCACGCCGGCGAGCTTATCCAACGCTTCACGACCGCGTTCCTGACCGAGTCCGACTATTACGACGTCTTGGCCAATGCTGAGCTCGATCGGGTCGCGCGTGACCGGCTGCGGCGCGCGCGGGAGCAGCTCGGGGTCGCGCGTGCGAAGGTGTCCTCGGGCGCCGCGGTCCAGACGGACTCACTCAACCTGCGCCTGGAGCTGACGCGTGCTCAAATCGGGCAGCTGCAACAGGCCTCCAAGCTGCGCATCGCCCGGCTGCAACTTGGCCGCCGCATCGGCGCGGCAGGCTCGGTCGATGCCGCGCCGCTCGATTCCACGTTCGCGCCGGAGCTGCCGATTTCGTTGGCGGATGCCATTACCCAGGCCGCAGCGCAGGGCCCGGAGTACCGGCGGGTCGCGGCGGATGAACGCGCTGCCGCCGCCAACTACCGGTCGCGCCTCGGCAACTACTTGCCGCATGCCACGCTATCGTGGACGGGTGTGGGTTTTGACAACAAGTTCGTGCCATCGGGCGCCAAGTTCACCCAGTTGTCCCTGGCCATCTCGTTTCCGCTGTGGGACAACATGCGACGCGAGCTGTCACTGTCGCAGGCGCGCGTGAGTCGTGACGTTGCGCGTGCGATTCGGAACGACATGCAGCGGGCGGTGCAGCACGACGTCACCGCGGCGTACGATGCGTATGAGACGACGCGCACGTCCGTTGGGCTCTCTGCCGAGGCTCGGGCGGCCGCGCGCGAGAGCTTCCGCATTCAGCAGACCCGTTACCAGAGTGGGGCGACGACGATTCTCGACCTGCTCGATGCCGAAGTGAACCTGTCCCAGGCCGAGGCGGACTACGTGGCCGCGCGCTACGGAACGCGGCTCGCGCTCGCCGGCCTCGAGACCATTCTGGGCAAGAGACTCTTTACCGACAAGGAACCTCAGTGATGTCGTACCGCGCCCTTGCTGTTCTGCTCCTGCTCGCGGCTCCGGCCGCGTGCAAAAAGGCCAACTCCGGGGCAGGTGGCGGACCCGGTGGCGGTGGTTTCGCCATGCCCGTCGAGGTCGCTGCCGCCATCCGCGACACCGTCGTTGACGCGATCGCGGCAACCGGCCAGATCGAAGCGATCCAGTCGATCGAGTTGCGGCCCGAAGTCTCCGGACGCATCACCGACATCCTCGTGCGGGAAGGCCAGGAGGTCGGCGCAGGCACGCCGCTGTTCAAGGTGGATGACGCGGAGCTGAAGGCGCAGGTCGCCCAGGCCGATGCCGAGCGGCAGCTTGCCCGCCAGGCGCTGGAGCGCACCAAGCAGCTGATCGCCCAGAACGCGTCCTCGACGTCAGATCTCGAGCAGGCCGAGGCCAAATCGCGTGGCGCCGACGCCAACCACGATGTGCTGAAGACCCGACTCGACCGCACCGTGGTCCGCGCGCCGTTCGCGGGCGTCATCGGCCGCCGCCTCGTGAGCATCGGGACGTACGTCTCGTCGCAGACCCCGCTGATCACGCTGCAGTCGGTGAATCCGCAACACGCCTCGTTCGACGTGCCGGAGCGCTACGCCGACCGGCTGCGCCGCGGTCAGCTTGTGAGTTTCCAGGTCGCCGCGCTCCCGGGGAAGAACTTCTCAGGCGAGGTCGTATTTGTAGACCCCGTGGTCTCGCTGCCGGGCCGCACGATTCTCATCAAGGCGCGCGTCCCGAACAACGAGCATCAGCTCCAGGCTGGCATGTTCATCGAGGCGCGGCTCGCGACCGCCATCCGGCCCAATGCCGTCGTCGTGCCCGAGGACGCGCTGCTCCCGATGCAGGGCGCGACGTTCGTGTGGGTGGTGAAGGACGGCAAAGCCAATCAGCGCCAGGTGACGGTCGGCGTTCGGACCGCCGGCTGGGCTGAGGTCCAGAGTGGTGTGGAAGCCGGCGACCAGGTGGTCGTCGGCGGGCTGGAGCGGCTGTTCCCGAACGCGCCCGTCATGGCGCGCGTGGTCGAGCGGCACCGCGGTGCGCCGGCGGGACAGGAGTCGACCGCCGCGACGACACGGCCGGCCGGCGGGAGCGCCGCGCCAGCCGGGAAGGACTCAACGAAGCACTAGCGGACCGGCCGCTCCGGCAGCGGCTGCAGCGTCGTCTCGGTGTTGCGGAAGATCGCCTGCGCGATCTGCTGCGCACGCGCCGAGAACGGGCTATTCGAGGCCTGGAGCTCCTGCGCCATCGTGTAGTACGTCAAGCCGTAGAGCTGGAGGATTCCTTCCGACGGCTTGTCCAGCCACCCGAGCGGGCGGGGTCGCGCCGCCTCGTCCGCGTGATACACGTCGAACAGCAGCTTCGTCGTGCGCGGGATGTTCACGTAGCCGAGCGACTGCACTCCCTTGATGCTGTCGGACGGCACGAGCTCTTTGGTCCGCAGCACGCGCGCGAAGCCCTGGCCTTCCAGATGCCCCGTGAACCCGAATTGATCCGCATACAAGCCGACAGTGCGTGAGAAGTAAATCGGCCGCTTGCCGAGCTGATCCTTGATCACCTGGAGCACGATGACGTCGGCGCGCTCGACGTACGGCCGGCCGAGCATCTGCGGATCGAGCGTGACGCGGATCGTGTCGGCGCCGCTGCCGAGCTTCACGTCGCGCTTCGATTCCAACATGTAGAACTGCTCGAGGGCGGCCAGCTGCTGGTCGCTGAAGCTCATCAGCTTGCCGGTCGGCATCGGCCACTGCCGGCCGCGATAGATCGCCGGGGCATTGGTCGAATCGAACGCCGTGAGGGGACGGCGCTGCAGCTGGCGCACGTACCAGTCGGTATTCGCCAGCGACAGGTTGACGATCGTCACGTCTTTGCGGATGCCCTCGACCTCCTGCGCGTACCACAGCGGGAAGGTGTCGTTGTCGCCGGCGGTCACCAGCACTCCGTACGGCTCGACTGACTGCAGCAGGTCATAGGCGAAGTCGCGGGCCAGCCGCTCGTTCTTCCGCGAGGCGGCGTGCCGGTTGCCGATCAACGGGATCAACGCCAGCGCCAGAAGCGGCGTGCCGTAGACCCAGCGACGCGCCTCGTTCGGCTGGCGCTCGCGGAACCATTGGCCCACCCATTCGATGCCGGCCGCGAGTCCCATCGCGACCCAGATGCCCCACAGCGCGAACGACACCAGGAAGAAGTAGTCGCGCTGGCGCACCTCGTGTGCCGCCAGCGGCTCCCCGGGGTGGAGCGAGTAGCCGTACTTGAAGTTGAGATAGAAGACGAGCGCGAACGTGAACGTGAACATGAGAAGCGTCATCGCGATGGCGGTGCGCCGGTCCGCGCGCCAGTGGCGGATCGCTCCCGAGATTCCGAGGAACGCGAACAGCACCGCCAGCACGCGCTGCACGCGGTCGGACCAGTCGTGTGCGAATTGCCAGCTGAAGTACTGCGCGTAGTTGACGAGCTGCCCCCAGTACAACGCGGCCGTGTGGCCGGTGTTGCCGAAGCCCGGTCCCTGCGTCGGATTGTCGAAGATGGACGGCTTGCCGTACTGCTGGCGCGTGAGCACGGCCCACAGCGCCTCCCAGTTGGTCGGCTCCCCTTCGTTGATCGGCGGATGGAACGCCGCGCGAATCGGCAGGAACGTGTAGACGGACACCCCGACGATCGCCACGAGCAGCGCGGCGACCGCGAAGCTCACGTTGCCGGCCATGAACGCGTAGACCAGGGCGGCGGCGAACAGCACGGCGGCCGCGGCAATCGGTCCCCAACTTTCCAGGCCCAGCGACAGCAGCAGGGCCCACACGCCCGTGAACACGAGGAACTGCGACCACTCGATCCGCCGCTCCGGCTCGGAGGCGGGCCGGTTCTGCTTGAGCGGGGGAAAGAGGAGCACGAGCACGACGGGTCCGACGAGCACGCCCATCATGTGGTTCGTCGCCGTCAAGGCGAGCAAATAGATGATCAGCAGGAGATAGTGGTCGTGGGCCTCTCCGGGCGGCTGATCATCCCAGCGCACGATCAGCCACAGAATCAGCGCGATGGACAGCAGGCTGAGCGTATAGACCTTCTCGTTGACGACCGACTGATTCCACACCGTGAACGCGGTGGCGGAGACGAGCGCGCCGGCGAGCGCGACGAGCCGCCGCGGCCACAGCGCCGGCACGAACGAGCGCAGCCACCGCTCGGTGACGAGGAACCAGCAACCCGCGGAGATGGCGCTCGTCACGGCGGCGAAGAGATTGATGCGCGCGGCGTATTCCTTCATGAGGGGCAGCATGCCGAACACGTGGGCGATCAGCACGAACAGCGGATTCCCCGGCGGATGGGGAATGCCGAGCGTGTACGCCGCCGCGAGGTATTCCGACGTGTCCCAGAACTGCGTCGTGGGAGCCAGGGTGAGGACGTACAGGATGAGCGCGCCCAGCGACACGCACCCTGCCATCAGATACGGCGGACTAACGGTGCTCAGAGGCGCGGCAGGTACGTAGTCCACCTGGCGGCTCACGGGCGTTGCGCGATTGGGATACGTGGTCGTCATAGGCCCAATAATCTAGTGACGGAACTGTCGCATACCGGTCAGGATCATGGAAAGGTCGTGCTCGTCCGCCGCCGCAATGACCTCGGCGTCCCGGACGGACCCACCGGGCTGAATGATAGCGGCGACCCCGGCGGCGGCGGCTTCATCCACGCCGTCCCGGAAGGGGAAAAAGGCATCGCTAGCTAACACCGCACCGCGAGGATCGTGCCCCTGCTGGCGCGCCTTGTGGACGGCCAGGAACGACGAGTCCACCCGGCTCATCTGCCCGGCGCCAATCCCGATGGCGGCTTCGTCCTTCACGAGGATAATCGCGTTGGACTTGATCGATCCGACGGCCGCCCACGCGAAGCGCAGGTCGTTCCATTGCGCATCCGTGGGGCGGCGAGTGCTGGCCATCCGCCACTTGGACTCATCCGCGACGTCACTGTAGCGGAAGCGGTCCTGGATCAGGAATCCGCCCCGCACACGCTTGTAGTCGAGCGTCGGCTGATCGTCCGCACGAGCGGGGGGCACCTCCACCACTCGCAGATTCTTCTTTTCCTGGAATACCGCCAAGGCAGCGGCGTCGATGCGCGGCGCTACCACGACTTCCACGAACAGCTCACGCATCGCTTCGGCGGCGGCGCGGTCGACGACCGTGTTGAACGCGATCACCGATCCGAACGCGGAGGTGCGATCGGTCGCCAGCGCGCGCGCGAAGGCGTCGGCGGCGTTGCGGCCCAGCGCGATGCCGCACGGCGTGGTGTGCTTGATGATGACGCAGGCCGCGCGCGCGTCCTTGGTCTGCCATGGGACGATCGCCATGACCGCCGCATCGACGTCGAGCAGATTATTGAACGACAGCTCCTTGCCGTGGAGCTGCTGCATATCCCCGATGCCGGGTTCGTCCGTCACGTACAGCGCGGCGCGCTGATGCGGATTCTCGCCGTAGCGGAGCGCCTGCTGCCGCTCGAGGACCAGGCTGAGTCTCGGCGCCAACGATTCCTGCGACCGCGACAGGTAGGCCAGGATCGCGCCGTCGTACGCCGCGGTGTGTGCGAAGACTTTTGCCGCCAGCGCACGCCGTTTATCATCGACAACCTCGCCAACCTTGAGATCCTCGATCACGCTCGAGTAGTCATCCGGATCAACAATCACAATCACCGCCTGGTGATTCTTTGCCGCCGAGCGGAGCATCGAAGGCCCGCCGATGTCGATCTGCTCGATCGCCTGGGCGAACGTGGTCGCCGGTTTGGCGACAGTTTCGCGGAAGGGATACAGATTGACGGCGACGAGGTCGATCGGCGTGATGGCGTGCTGCTGCAGCGCCCCGAGGTCGCTGGGATTGTCGCGCCGCGCCAGCAGCCCGCCATGGATCTTGGGGTGCAGCGTTTTCACGCGACCGTCCATCATCTCCGGGAACCCCGTAACGTCCTCAATGCCGATGACTGGGACCTGTTCACGCCGTAGAGCCTCCGCCGTGCCGCCGGTCGAGACGATTTCCCACTTGAGGGCTACTAACTCTCTGGCGAACTGGACAATGCCGCGTTTGTCGGAAACAGACAGGAGCGCTCTCATGAGGCGGTCAAGAAACAACGGCGGCGGTCAAACTGCAACTGCGGCGGTCGGGGCGGTCGTGACCGCCGCCTTTGATTCTTGACCGCCGCATTTGCCTCTTGACCGCCCTCTCTTACCAGTCCTCAGCCACCGCCCGCACCAAGTCAGCCAGGCTCACCAAGTCTTTCAAATCCACGATTTCTACCGGGGAATGCGAGTATCGAAGGGGCCACCCCAGTGGGACATCTACGACTCCATATGGCACAAATGTCGAGCCGTCGTTCCCGCCGTTTGTCGTGCCGATCTGCAGCGCAATCCCGCGCGCCCGGGCCAGCTCGGCCAGCGAGTCGACGTACGCAGGCGGCGTAATAGACGAGTTGTCGAGCGCCCGCGCGACCGCACCCTGGCCGAGGCGTGCGACGGCGAAGTTCTGCAGCTCGAGGGGCGAATCGGCGGACACGAATGTGTCGATCGCGTGGACCCGGTGCGTGGCTGTCCCGAGCTGGCGCGCGGCCGCCTCGGCGCCCTCGAGCCCGATCTCTTCGCGCGTACTGAAGAGGAAGACGACCGGATGCTTGAGCTTCGTACGATCGAGCCGCCGCAACGCCAGAATCAAGGCGGCGCAGCCCATGCGGTCGTCGAACGAGCGGCCCGTGGCGCGCGTGCCCGCGAGCCGCACGTACTGCTTGGGCATCGTGATCGTCTGGCCCAGCTTCACACCCAACGACTCCGCGCCCGCGCGCGACGTCGCGCCAACACTGACGCGCAGGGGCGGGGGCGTGCGGCGCGTGAGGCCGGTGTCGCGCGGCAGGAAGATGCCGGGGATGTCGGCGCGATCGGCATGAATCAGCGCCGGTTTTCCCTCGAACAGCGACAGAATGAAGCCGCCGCGATTGCGCAGGCCGAGCGTGCCGTCGGCGTTGATGGTGTCGACGCGGAAGCCGATCTCGTCCAGGTGCGCGACGATCACGACGGGACCATCGCCTTGGCCCCCCCCCGTGCGCACCCAGAGATTGCCGGCGGTGTCCGTCTCCGTCCTCACCCAACTCGGCAGCAGGCGCTGGACTGTGGCTCTCACTGGTGCTTCCATACCTGACACGCCGTAGCTCTCGACGAGCTGCGCGAGGACGGTCTGGGCCTCGGAGATGCGGCTGCTATCCTGAGCGGAAAGTTGGAATGTTGGAAGGTTGGAAAGGAACAGCAGGACCATTCCGACTCTCCAACCGTCCAACATTCCAACCGTCCAACCTTCCAACGCCCTCATTGGCCACCTCCAATCCATCTCATGACGTCGGCCACCAGCGCCTCCACGTCCTTCAGCGCCACCGTCTCCACCGTGGTCTCCGCGAACTTGGATGGCACCGTTACCGGTCGAGCCCCCGCGAACGGCCCCTGCGTGCTCAGGACCGTCCTGAGCCCAGCGGTGTCGGCGTAGAGGCTCTGCACCGTGAAGGCGACGACGACGGAGCCGCGCACGCGTGGGCGCGACAGCGCCGCGGACGCCAGGGCGGCGCAGGCGGCGCGGCGGCCGGCGTTGGGCGCGGCGAGGAGACGGTCGCCGTAGCGGTGGGGGCGTTTCGTGAGCGACACGGGTGTCAGGATCGAGATGCCCAGCGCGAGCACCTCGTCGCGCGAGCTCGCGCCGACGTCGACGTAGGCATTGTCCACCGTAAACGGCGGCTCCTCGCGCGCCGGCCGCCCGCGGGTGAGGTGCGTCGAGCGCACGGCCACGACGCCCGGCACGGCGCCCTTCCGGCCGAACAGCGTGACGCGCTGGCCCTCGATCTGCTGATCGAACAGCGGTGACAACCGCTGTCCACCGCCCACGCGCCGCAGCAGGAGGTACCCGTCGTCGGTGATGTTGCCGATCACGTACCCCACCTCATCGAGCGCGCAATAGACCAGCCGCCTGGGCGTGCCGCGACCGAGGGTCAGCGTGACGTTGCCGAGGCGGTCGCGGGTGCTGCCGGGGAGGAGCGAGAGGAGAGAATCGGTGACGGCTTGCTCATAACCTGTGATCGCCGTCATCCCTGAGAAACGGATTGCAAGGCTATCGAGAGTTTGGGCGGATAGGCTCGCGGTCAAGACTGCAAAGGCGGCGGTCGAGACGGTCAAGAAACAAATGCGGCGGTCAACTGCGACCGCCCGACCGCCGCCGTTGTCTCTTGACCGTCGCAGTTGTCTTTTGACCGCCTGCTCCATCATCATCCAATCCTCCGGGCAAGTTCCAGAACCACTCTGGTTAGCAGTCGATGCTCCGCTTCCAACACCCGAGCCGCAAGCGTGTCGGGCGTGTCTCCAGGTTCGATCCGCACCTTCTCCTGCGCGATGATCTTCCCGCGGTCGAATACCTCGTCCACGATGTGCACCGTGGCGCCCGACTCGGTGGCGCCGCTCGCGAGCACCGCCTCGTGCACATGCTGCCCATACATCCCCGGTCCTCCGAAATCGGGCAACAGGGCGGGGTGGATGTTGATCATCCGGTCGCGAAACCGGGAGACCACCGGCGTCGGGACCAGCTTCAAATATCCCGCCAGCACGACGAGCTGCGCATCCCCCAGCGCCGCGAGCAGCTCGGCGGGGTCGCTGGGGTCACGCAGCACGGCCGTGGGGACCGACGCGCGGCGCGCGCGCGCGAGCGCGCCGGCGTCGGCGCGACTGGAGATCACGCGCGCGACGCGCGCCAGCGGGGAATCGTGAAGGGCATCGAGGAGTGCCTGCAGGTTCGTGCCGCCGCCCGACACGAGCACGGCGACACGAACCGGCAGGGGGTGGGGCACTAGTTGCTACGAGTGCAGCGCGCGACCGACTTCGGTTTGGAACCGCTGGTGACGCTGAGCGTGAAGGCGCCCGTCGCGTAATGATCGGCGGTGTTCACCACGATCTCGTACTCGCCGCTCTGCGGGAACGTCGCCGTCAGCCGGGCGTGGCAGTTGCCGCCCGAGTCGTCGTCCTGGAAGTCGCGGCCGCCCGAGATGCCGGGCCCGCGCAGGAACAGGTACGAATCGAACGCGTCGGACTCGAGATCGATGGTGATCGTCTGGCCGGCGCGGCCCTGAATCGTCCACGGCTGCGCGTACGTGCTGTCGCTCGTGAGCAGCACGTCGTTGCGGGTGAGCTGGCCCTGCTGCGTCTGGCCGACTTGGATCGAGTGCTCGCCGCCCGCCGCGCCCGCTCCCCCGGCGCCCGCCCGCTGGCCGCAGTTGGAATTGTCGTCATCGCGCATGGGGCTCGATCCCTGCGTGATCGACAGGGAAAACCGGCCGGTCTGGCGCTGCGGCGTCGACGTCGTGTTCACCAGGATGCGGTACGGGCCACGGCTGGGGAACGTGCGCGACACGCGCGCCGCGCAGCCCGGGCCGCCGTCATCGTTGATGATGGAGTTGTCGAGATCGTCGCCGCGGACGATCAAGACCGGATCGAAGTCGTCGGAGGCCAGGTCGATCGTCACCGGTCCGGTCGGGGCCGTGAACTGATAGAACTTGAAGTACGTGTTGTCGGGATAGAGCGAATCGCTGCTCGAGAGCGTGCCGTTGACCGTCTCGCCCACGCGGATCGCCTGGAGGGACGCGGACTGGCCGCCCCCCCCGCCGGGCTGCGTCGTCGTGCTCGTCGCCTGCTGCAGCGTTTGCGTGTTGCTCGCTACGTTGCGGAAGCGGCAGTTGCCTTTGGTCTCGATCGTCGACTCGCCTTCCGTTACCCGCAGCGTGAAGCGGCCGGTCGAGTGCGGGGGGCGGGCGGTGTTCACGATCAGGCGCAACGGGTGGTCGTCCTGCGGCGTGTAGACGAGGCGCGCATTGCAGCCGCCTCCCCCGTCATCGTTGGCGACGATCTTGTCGCCGTGCCCGCGCGTGAGCCACAGATACGCGTCGAAATCGTCGGATTGGAGATCGGCCGTGAACGCCTGGTTCGGTTTGACGGGCAGCACCCAGCGCTCGAAATAGGTCGAATCGCTGTGGAACTCGGGATCGTCCGCCGTGAGGTTGCCGGTGATCGTCTGCCCGACTTCGATCATTCCCGCCACCGGGCCAAAGCCCCGGCACACGCTATCGGCCGGGACGCGCGCCTTGCCGCGCGCCACCATGAGCTTGAACTCGCCGATCTCCGCCTGCGAGCTCGAGTTCGCGTAGATGCGGTAGTTCCCGGTCGCCGGCGGCACGAACGTCAAGCGCGCATTGCAGTTCTCGCCGCCGTCGTCGTTGCGCGCCAGCGAATTCCCGGACGCGTCGGCGATCAGGAGGTTCGCGTCGAAGTCGTCCGACGTGAGGTCCACCGCGACGGTATCCCCTTTGTTGCCGACGAACGCGTACATCTTGTAGCGCGAGCCGTCGGAGAACTTCTGATCGGTCTGCGTCAGCCGGCCGGTGATGGATTGGCCCACTCGTACGGGGATCTGCGATGAGAGCGCCACCGGAGCGGCGATGGCGAGCGCTGTCAGCAGGAGAACTGAGCGCACAGGAGGCTCCTTAGCCAACGGGACACGGGGGGGCGCGGGGCGAGCCTAATTTATGGAGCGACGCTGGCGCGCACAATTTCTGCGACCGCCGCCGTCAAATCCGCGACGACCTTCGCTCCCATCGCCCGCGCCTGTCCTTGATCGAGATTGCCCTCTCCCGCCGCAACCAGAATCGCTTTGCCGCCTAACGCCCTGGCGGGCTGCACGTCGGTGAGCCGGTCGCCCACCCACCAGGAACGCGGCAGGTCGATGTCGAGCGCCGCGGCCGCGTCGCGGAACAACTTGAGACCGGGCTTGCGACACTCGCAGGGACCGGTGAACCGGGGGTGGTGGGGGCAGAAGTAGGCGCCGTCGAGATGAGCGCCGTGCGCCTCGAGCAGCTCGGTGAGCCGGCGCTGGACGGCGGTGTAGTCGGCGACGGTGTAGAGCCCGAGCGCGATGCCCGACTGGTTGCTGACTGTAACCGCGAGAAACCCGGATTCGTTGAGCTGCTTGATCGCCTGAGCGACACCGGGGAGCAGCTTGACCTTGCCGGGCTCGTGCACATAGCCGGTGTCCTCGATGACCGTCCCGTCGCGATCGAGGAAGACCGCGGGACTAGCCACGGAGTGCCGCGATCACGGTCTCGAGTTGCTCGGGGAAGATGGTGCGCGCATCGAGCAACACGCGACTGCCCGCGACGCGCGCGATGATCGGGGGATCGAACGAGCGCAGCTGCGCCAGATAGGTGTCAGGTGCCGGGTGTTTGATGCCGACGAGCCAGGTCTGGAGCTTCGCACCTGGGAACGACCCACCACCAACCTCGGAATCACCTTGCACGAGCTGCGCGTCGCCGCGCATTTCCGCGCCTTTGAGAATCGCCTCCGCACGCGCTCTCACACTTTCCGGATCCTCCGTCAGCATCCGCAGCACCGGGACTTCCCGGCGCGCCGTGGCGTGGTCGCGGTAGAGCGCCAGCGTCGCTTCCAGGGCGGCGAGGGTCAGCTTGTCGGCGCGCACCGCGCGCGCGATCGGATCGGCGCGGCACGCTGCGATCGCCTGTTCCGTGCCTACGAGAATGCCGGCTTGCGGGCCGCCGAGCAGCTTGTCGCCGCTGAAGACGACGAGATCGGCGCCCGCGGCGACAGCTTCGGGAACCGTCGGTTCACCGCTCAGTCCCCATTCCGCAAGGTTCATCAGCAGCCCGCTGCCGAGATCGTAGACGCACGCGATCCCTCGCGCATGCGCCATCTCCGCCAGCTCGACGACGGCGACGTCGGCCGTAAAGCCGGTGACCTGGAAGTTCGAGCGGTGGACTTTGAGCAGCACTCGGCTGCCTGCGGTCAGCGCCCGGTCGTAATCCTGCGGATGCGTGCGGTTCGTGGTGCCGACTTCGATGAGCTTCGCCCCCGAGCGAGCCATGATGTCGGGAATCCGAAACGACCCGCCGATCTCGACCAGCTCGCCCCGCGACACGACGGCCTCACCACCGCGCGCCAGCGCGCTCAGCGCCAGGAGCAGCGCGCCGGCCGCATTGTTCACGACGAGCGCGTCCGACGCACGCGTCAGCTCGACCAGCAGATCGCGGCAGTGGGCATGCCGGGAGCCGCGCGTCCCGCGGCCCAGGTCGTACTCGAGCGCGGCGTAGCCTACCGCGACCCGCGTCATCGCGGCGATCGCCGCCGCGGCCAGCGGCGCTCGCCCCAGGTTCGTGTGCAGCACGACGCCCGTCGCGTTGATGACGGGCGCGAGCGACGGCTCGGCGAGTCGCACGACCGCCGCGCGCACTGCCGCATCCCAGCCCTCCGCGGGCGCCGCGCCACCGGAGAGCCGCGCGGCATCGACCGCGGCGCGGGCCGCTTTCACGACGAGCGCCCGCGGATGCTCGGCGAGGAGCGCCGCGACGCCCGGGCCCGCCAGGAGTGCGTCGATCGAAGGCAGCTGCCGCCGGGGATCGGTCACGGAGGGGGAGGCGGGGGAGGCTTGGGCATCGCGCGGGGTGCGCGGCGCGTGGTATCCACTGGCACTGGTTTCGGCACCGTGAAGCCGATATCGCCGCCACCCTTCTTCCCAATGAGGTTCATCGCGCCCTCAATCCGCACGACATACCGCGTCTCGGGCTTCAACGGGTGCACCAAACGAATCACGATCTTATCCGACGGAACGGGACGCTGCGCGAGCAGCTTGCGCACGAGCGCCGTGTCCACAGGCTGCCGCGACGGCCTCGCTGCAGCGCCGCGGCC